>ERZ773018.364-NODE-364-length-28310-cov-15.074854_pt1 | contig 28310 bp, 24 predicted proteins | sample MGYA00580840_ERZ773018 | MGnify/ENA primary metagenome ERZ773018 (study PRJEB29015, sample SAMEA2738125) | human oral metagenome | biome: human oral; feature: human-associated habitat; material: saliva | place: China | collected 2256 ... | reverse complement strand
TTGCAATTTTAATTCCAAAGATATTCGGAAAAATGTTGGATAATAGCAGAAGTAAATACCAAAGGTATCTTGGAAAATATACTTCAACTATTTCTGATTTGCTTGAAGGTTTTGGCTTAATAAATTCTAAAACAATTGAAAATATAAAAAATAGACATAATGAAATTCTACATAAAACTGCGGATAAAAGATATGAATTTGGAAAGAAAAAAGCACTGGTACTTGGATTAAGTGATTTAATGACAAAAATGGTTAGGGCATTAACTTTTGCAATTGTAGGATATTTATTCTATAAAAAAGAGATAACAGTAGGTGTTGCAATAGCAACACTAAGCTATTCTTCTGCATTTATTGACCCTATTGATAGTTTGCTCTATGACATTACTGCTATACGTTCAGTTAATTCTACAAAACAAAATATCCTTTCGTTTTTAAATCAAAAATCAGAAACAGAAAACAAAAAAGAATTGGAAAATTTTAAAAATGAGCTGATTTTTGATAATGTAAAATTCACAGTTGATAAACTACAACTAGAAGATATAAACTTAAAAATAGAAAAAGGGAAAAAATATGCAATTGTTGGCAAATCAGGAGCTGGAAAGTCAACTTTTTTAAATTTATTACTTGGAATACATAAGCCAAATCAGGGGAAAGTCATTATTGACGGAGAAAATGTAAGAGAGCTTAATTTATCAAATACATTGCTTTATATGAGTCAACATGAGCATATTTATCGTGCATCTGTAAAAGAAAATATAACTGTTTTTGATTCATATTTCTATGATTATATTCCGGATAATGCTAATGAAGTTGCAATAATCAAGGATATTCTTGGTAGAAATACTGCTGACTGTTCAAATTTTAGTGGTGGAGAAAAAAGAGTCCTCGCATTTCTTCGTATATTGTGTAGAAAAGGAGAGATACTGGTTTTAGACGAACCTTTTACAGGTATTGATACTGAAAGTGTCTTAAAATTAGAGGATATTTTATTGAAATCAGATCAAACAGTTTTGATTGTAACACATAATACATCTACTGAGCATCTTAAAAAATTTGATAATATAATTAAGGTGATAGATGGAAAAGTATTTATTGAAGATGTAAATTAAAAATATTTTTAAAGAAACGGCTAATGAATGAAACAGCCGTTTTTTATGTTTAAATTATGTAAAATGATTTAACATACATACTTTTCTGTAAAATTTTAAGTATAAAAAATATATTATATTTAAGTTTATCATAAGAATAAAGATTTAAAAAGAGAAATGTTTAATTTTTGAGGAAATATTATATAAAAATTCGAGATTATGTTTCTAATAAAGTTATATTTAATTATTATATTAAATTTACTTATGAATATTTTTCTCGTTAAATTTTTTTGTTGCATATCAAATCCGCTTAAAAGTATTAAATAGTTCTTGTGATATAATATTTTTCGGCATTAATCGACTTTTTGAAAAAGATAATATTTTTACTTTTTTTGTAATTTATATCTAATTTTAAAAATTCTTTATCAAAAAAATATAAATTTTATTTATATTATATTGACATACCCATTTTTTTGTGATAAAATTCAAAATGAAAAAATAAATATTGGAGGGATATTATGTCTAAAAAGAAATTGAGTTTAAGAGCACTTGTTTTGATGGTGTTCACTTCTGTTTTTGGTTTCACTAACGTTACAAGATCATATTATCTTATGGGATACGCAGCTATTCCTTGGTTTATCATTTCTTGTGTAACTTTCTTTTTACCATTTGCATTTATGATTGCAGAATATGGTTCAGCTTTTAAAGATTCTGAAGGCGGAATTTATTCTTGGATGGAAAAAAGTTCAGGCGGTAAGTATGCATTTATGGTAACGTTTATGTGGTATGCATCCTATATAGTATGGATGGTAAATGTTGGTTCAGGTATTTGGATTGTTTTATCAAATGCGATTTTTGGGGTTGATAAAACACAAAGTTGGTCTTTATTTGGACTTGATTCCGTAAAAACACTAGGTATTCTTGCTATTTTGTGGATTATTATTTTAACATTTATATCCAGTAAAGGTGTAGATAAAATTAAAAAATTCACATCTTTCGGAGGTAGTGCCGTAGCATTAATTAATGTATTTTTATTTGTTGGCGGAATTTTAATGTTGCTTCTAAACAAAGGTGGAGTTGGAGATCCTATAACTGTTAATGCTTTGGCTCATTCACCAAATCCTGCTTATGCCGGTGGTTTACAAGTTTTGTCATTTATAGTTTATGCTATATTTGCTTATGGTGGTTTGGAAGTAGTAGGAGGTCTTGTTGACCAAACTGAAAATCCTGAAAAGAACTTTCCAAAAGGTATAATTATTTCAGCTGTTGTTGTATCTTTGGGATATTCATTAGGTATTTTGATTTTCGGTACATTTACTAAATGGTCATTTGCATTTACACAATTTTCAGCACAAAAAATAACTTTAGGTAATGTATCATATATTGCTATGAACCATATGGGTTATCAATTAGGTCTTGCTTTTGGTCTTGCAGAATCTGCTGCAAGAAATGTTGGACTTTGGGTTTCACGTTATATGGGAATATCAATGTTCCTTGCATTAACAGGAGCATTCTTTACTCTTATTTATTCTCCATTAAAACAATTAATTGGTGGAACTCCTAAAGAATTATGGCCAAAATCATGGACTGAACAAAAGAATGGTGTTTATACTAAACCTATGATGTACCAAGCAATTTGTGTAATTGTAATAATTGCGATAGTATCATTCGGTGGAAAGAGTGCACAACAATTTTTCCAAATTTTAGTTTCAATGACTAATGTTTCAATGACTTTACCTTATTTCTTCATCGCTTATTCATTCTTAGCGTTTAGAAGAAATGAAAGCATAGAAAGACCTTTTGTAAGATTTAAAACATATTCAACAGTTAAAGTTGCAGTTGCAGTTACTTGCTTTATAGTTGGTTTTGCAAACTTATTTACAGTTATTGAACCTGCCATTTCATCAGGAGACTGGTTAACAACAATAATGTCAATAGCAGGTCCATTAATATTTACTTTAATAGCATTATATCTTTACAGAAGAATGGAAAAATCAAAAGAAATAGCTTAAAAATTAATTTAATTGAATGTATAAAATAACTAAAAAACGACGAGCATAAAAAAATCGTCGTTTTTTAATATATTATGTTTAATAATTAAGGTTGAGAAAGTAAAATTCTCAACCTTTTTAGTTTGTAAAAAAATTATTTGAATACTTATTCTGATATACTTCCATTTCTCTTCAAAATTGGTGAAATTCTTTTGTATAATAATGATGTTACTATTGAAGTAACAGCTGTTTTAACTAAGTTAAAAGGTAATACTGAGAATAGCATTAATGTAAAGTAACTTTTTACAAGCGGATTTATCTTTGCAACCATTCCTACAAAAGCATTTAAGTCAATCTTTAAAAGTTTTGCATAAAGTGGGAAAATAACAAAATAATTGCTTAATGTTGCAACTAAAGACATTGTAATACTACCTATTACAAGTCCTAGTAAAGCAGATTTTTTACTTTTATTGTGCTTGTAGATAAAAGCTGTTGTTAAAACGAAAGCTGATGAAACAATTAAGTTTGAAAGCTCTCCAACATAAAAAGTTTTTGTTCCATTAATTATAATATTTAATAAAAGCTTGATACAAACAATTAAAAATCCTGCAAGTGGTCCCATTGCAAATCCACCTATTAGAGCAGGTAGCTCGGCAATATCCATTTCCATAAAAGTTGGTGCAAATGGTAGTGGCACTTTAATAAACATCAAAAGTACAGATATAGATGCAAGAATTGCAATTTTTGTGATTTCTGAAATACCAAATTTTTTGTTCATAATAACCTCCTAAATTTTAGCAAAAAAAAATGCCATCTTTAGGGCACGACATTTTCTTCTCTCATCCAGACTTTAACTGTCGGTATTGGAATTTCACCAATTCAGCATAATGCTCGCAGACTTTACTGCCGGTGAGGAAACGACCCTCGCCCTGAAGACAATTTGAGTATATCATAATTAATAGGCATTGTCAATGAAATACAAAAATTTTTCGACTTTAATAAGATATCCTAATACATAAAGCTGTATTCATAAGGAATACTAATCGATTGTCAAAATATTTGCAATTTATTTTTTTATAGTATATAATTTAATAGCACAAAATTTATTTTACGGAGGCGATTTATTATGAAGATGCTTAAAAAGATTTTTGCATTCGTACTATTGTTCTCGATAGTATTTAGTTCTATTGGAATAAGTACATATGCAAAAGAATCAAGCGCTCTAACGGAAGTGGTGGATTCTAGTATTACATCTCCAGAAGAAGATGGAAAGAGAGTTTTCACACTTAAAGGAGCAGATTTAGAAGATAATGACATTAAGGCAAAGGTAGTTGTTAAAGGAAACACAGAACGTCTAGCAGATGTTGAAAACTCAATTACTTTTTCTGAAGACACTAAGGAAAGTTCAAGTAGAAAGGTAGTTACTTTAACTTTTCCAAAAAATGAAACTGCAAAAAGTATACAATATGAAGTTTCTTTCAGTGTAAACGGTGACAGTGGATCATTTTACGAAGAATTTAAAAAAGTTGTTAGAATTAGAAAGTCTTCTTCTGACGGTGGTGGGGTAGTAGTACCTCCAGTAGTACCTGAAGATCCTAAACCTGTTGTGGAAAATGCAATTGTAAATATAACTGCAGATGTTGAAAATCTTCCAGCAGAAGGTGGGGAAGTTAATCTAACTGTATTTACTAAGAGAATTAATGATAAACATATTTCTCCAGATAAAATAAAACTTCAAGTATCATTAGATGGAGTTGTAACAGATTTAGGAAAAAATGTAGAAGTGAAGGGTGAAAAAGCTAAAAAGACAATGACTTTAAATTTCCCTAAAAATACTACTACAAAAGAACAAGTTTATACAATTAAATTTAATACTATTGGAGTTGATACAGAATATCAAGACGAACCAATTATAACTATTAAAGTTGCTCCTGGTGAACAAATAATTGAAGAAAATGCAATTGTTAGAGTAACACCGGAAAATCAAAACTTACCTACAGAAGGTGGAAAAGCTAATTTAGAATTAATTACTAAAAGAGTTAATGATAATCATATTACAGCTGATCAAGTAAAGGTACAAGTATTATTAAATAATGTTGATACTAATTTAGGAAAGAAAGCTGTAGTGGAAGGAGATAAGGCTAGAAAGACAATCTCAATAGATTTTCCTAAAAATAATACTAATAGTGAACAAGTTTATACTTTAAAATTTAATACAAATGGCTCTGAAACAGAATTCCAAGATAATCCAACAGTTAATGTTACTGTTGCTCCTGGTGCTGAAGAAAGTAATATGGTAATTAATGAAATTAAAGTAAAGACTCCAAATTTACCTAAAGATGGTGGTTTAAATACAATCACTGTAAGAGGTGAAAAGCTTGAATCTGACAAAATTAAACTTGAAATTTTCAAAGTTGAAAATGGTGCAGAAACTAAAGTTAATCTACCTTATGAATTCCACGGAACAGAAAAAGTGCAAAGTGCTTCTTTGGAATTTCCTAAGTCAATGACAGATAAAGAAGATGTTTATAAGATTAAATTAAATGATAAAGAAGTTATTGTTACTGTTGGCGGAGAAGAAAGCGGAGAAATCGTAGACTTAGTTCCAAGTAATGTATATCTTGATAATAGTAAGACAAAAATAACTTTAAAATTTGATGAAGAAATATTTGCAGTAAAAGATATTGAAACTCTAAAATCTGGGATTTCATATAAAAAATCTGGAACTGATGAATTTGAAACTTTAAAAGCAGAAGATAAGGTAGAAATTGTTGAAGATAAAGTTATAGTTACTTTAGCAAATCCAATCGAAATAAAATTAGCTGCAAAAGTAAAATTAGAAGATAGAGTAATCAAAGATGGTAAAAACAGAGAAAATAGAGCTTTTGAAAGATTTATAAACGATGCTTTACCAACTGTTAATGAGGCAAATATTGTTGAGGGCGAAGTTTTAACTAAAACTGGTGGAAATGTAAAAGTAAAATTAGTTGGTGAAAATTTAAGTGAAGCTGTAATGGTTAAAATCTTAAAGAATAATAAAGATAAAACTTCTAATTCTGAAATTACAGATACAGCAAATGTAAAAGTAGAAGTAGTAAATAATAAAGAACAAAGTATAACTTTTGTTTTACCACAAAATTCTACTGAAAAAGCTGAAACTTATTCAGTTATGGTATCTTTAGATAAAGGTAAAACATATTCTTCAGCAATTGGAGTTAATATTTTACAAAATAGAGCAAAAAGATTAGTTGCAACAGTTTTACCAACAGAAAAATTGACTGACAAACCAATTTTAAGCTTTATGTCAATCCAATCTTATGGTACAACAGGTGGTGGAACTGATCATCCAGATGTAACTCATACATTCACTCCAGTAGGACAAGAAAGTAAAAAAACTTGGGTTACAATGTTTGGAGCTAATTTCAATAAGGCTTTAACAAAGATTAAAGTTATAGATGAAAATGGAATTGAATGGTATCCATTACAAAATGAAGGAACATCAGATAGTATGGATAATTTCATAATGGTAAGTGCAGATGGAACTGGAATTTACGGAAACGGAAATACACAAATGTTTGAACTAATCTGCCCAAGAAATGTTACTATTCCTACAAATCCTAATGGAGATGTGACTTTCAAATTCTTAGTTGCAGTTGACGGAGAAAATTTTGATGAAGAAATTTATGTAAAGGCAACTGTTGTTAATGACAAAGTTGGTAAAAAAGAAAATCTTACAGCAGATGAAATTTCTGAAGTTAAGGTAAAACACGAAACTGTTGATGGAAAAGAAGTGTTTGAAGGAGCTACTGTTAAAGGATATAAATGGTCTAAACTTAGATCTTTTAATGTAAGACCTAAAGATAATAAAGACTTTGAAGCTATTAAATACAAAGTTGTAAGAGCTGATGGAAGTGTTGAAGAAAAAGAAATTTTAAATATTCACGAAGAAAAAGTTAAAGATATTAAGGAAATAACTTTTATCTACAAGAGCAATATAACTCCAGATGAAGTACAAACTCTTACGGATTCAGAAACTAATATTTCTGTAACAGGTAAAAATTTAACTGGAAAAGAAATAGTAGTTAATAAAGTAGATATAATTAAGTCAAAAGATGTTGCTGTTTTTGATATTTATTTTGTAGATTCAGTTACAAAAGAAAAAGTTCAATTACCAATAGATGAATATACTGTTAAAATACCAAAAGAAAATGGTAGAGAAGCTATTAAGGTATTCTATTTGAACGATAATAACGAAAATAAAGAAATGGAATTTACACAAGACGAAAGTTTTGTAACATTTGTAGCAACTCACTTCTCTAAATATGGGGTAGAATATAAGGCAAAAAATCCAGAAAATCCAGAAACATATAATTGGGTTAAAAATGATGATGGATCATGGACATACCAATCAGCAGATGGACAAGTAGCTGTAAAAGAAAGCTGGAAATCAATAGATAATGAATGGTATAGATTTGATAAAGACGGAAAAATGTTATCAAATCAATGGTTTGAAGAAAATGGAAAATGGTACTATATCGAAGCAAATGGAACAATGTCTAAAAACGAATGGATAATTGTTAATGGACAATGGTACTATGCAAATGCAGACGGTAGAATTTCACAAAACGAATGGGTATTAGTAAATGGAAATTGGTACTTTGCAAACGCAAGTGGACGTATCGCAGATAGTGAATGGTTCATGGTTGGTGGCAAATGGTATTATGCTGAAAAAGGTGGACTAATTGCTCAAGGAAAAACATTAAAAATTAAAAATGTAAATTATACTTTTGATGCTAACGGTGTGTTAGTTAAATAGTATAAAAATCATATTATTAAAAACTCCGATAATATCATCGGAGTTTTTTATGCTTACTATTATAAAATCAATAGCTTATTATTAAACTTTATTATGAATAAGCATTATTAATTAAAAATTCTAATTTTACTTAATAATACATTAGTGTTATAATACAAATATAGTTATATAAGGTAATGTGTTTGACTAAATGATAATATAATTTTGTAGGAGGTGAGTTTTAAAACTTGTCAAATACTTACTTTTAAAGATTGAATTTATCATAGAAATTCTTGAAAAGTATCTAAATGATAACGAATTATAAAGAAGGGATAACTATATCAAAGAGATTATGGAAGATTTGAGAGAAGAAATTTTAGAATTAAGACGAAATGCATTCATAGAGACAATAATGGGATTAGATAATGAAAAATACATAATAGGATACTTGGGAAAAAGCGTACCAAAAGAGATATTTTACGGTTTTGACATAGTACCTCTACCTTTGGATGGGGTAGATAGATACATATTAAATTTTTCTAATGAAAAAAATATTTGTAGCATAGTAAATTCAACATTAACTTATGCTTTAACAAAAAAATGCCCATTGATTTATAATGCAAAATTACTTGTTGTAGATAATTCCTGTCCTTTGCTTTTAAAGACGATGAAAGATAATTTAAAGGATAAGATTTATTTCTATGACGGTGATATACAGAATTTAAAAAATATAGTAAAAGAAATTTATAATTTAGAATTTTCTGAAAGTAAATTTTTAAATGCCGTTGAGATGTCTAAAGATATTTCTTCGAAGTTGGAAAGACTTTCAAAAACAGATATAGATTCCAGATTTTTATATGAAGTTGAATTTTATACTCAATTTATCTTCTCGTTGGAAGATAAAATTACTATGATTGATAGGGTATTGTCGAATTATAATGATGTAGACAAAAAAAGGCAAAAGCTATATGTACCAAGAGCAATTCAAATTTTGGACGATATAGATAAGAAATATAAAGACTATCAGATTGTAGAAAATTTTTGTCTAGGAGAAGTTTTTAAAACTTATAAGAAAAGTGGCTATGAGTTTTTAAAAGAAAAATATAATGAAAATAGAGTTGATAAATTAGATATTTTATTTGAGAATTGTCCCTATGATAATAAATAAAAATTTATTTTAGGAGGCAAAAAATGGCTGATTACAGAAAAATGTGGGAAGATTTAAATATGGACGTTGATACTCATGATATCTTATGCGAAGTTTTACCTGTTGCATTTGGAGATGTTTTTTTAAGTCAAGAAAACAGACCAGAGAGTATGGATTATTTCAATATGGTTGTTGCAGAAATTCACGGAATTAGACCTGCTGAGCTTATTGAATTCCAAAAACAAGGTGGAAAAGTTGTAGGTTCTTTCTGTATACACGTTCCTGATGAAGTTGTACTAGGGGCAGGAGCAATCGCTACTGGTCTTTGTAGTGGATCTCAATTTTGGGTTCCAGGTGGAGAAAAAGTTCTTCCAACATCAACTTGTCCATTAATTAAAGCATCACTTGGAGCAAGATTTGATAGAACTTGTCCTTTCTTTAGAATTGCTGACCTTTTTGTTGGCGAAACAACTTGCGATGGAAAGAAAAAAGCTTGGGAAATTTTAGCGAAAGATGCTCCAATGTATATTATGGATATTCCACAAATGAAAAGAGAAAAAGACTTTGCTAAGTGGAAAGAAGAAATTATTTCCTATATGGCTGAATTAGAAAAATTAACTGGAAATAAGATTACTGAAGAAAGTTTAAAGAATGCTATTATAACATTGAATAATAAGAGAAGAGCTTTACAAAGATTAAATAGCTTTAGAAAATTAGAAAATGTTCCTATTTCAGGTAGAGATGTTTTACTTATTACACAAATTGCATTTTATGATGATCCAGTAAGATTTACAGCGCAAGTAAATAGACTTTGTGATGAACTTGAAGAAAGAGCAAAAAATAATGTAAGTGTTTATCAAAAAGGAGCAAAGAGAATTTTATTAACTGGAACTCCACTTTCAATTCCTAACTGGAAGATTCATCAAATAGTTGAAAATATCGGTGGAATGGTTGTATGCGAAGAAATGTGTACAGGTAATAGATATTCAGAACATCTTGTTGACGAAAGTGGAAATACTATTGATGAAATGGTAGAAAACTTAACTCGTAGATATTTAGGAAGTATAAATTGTGCATGCTTTACTCCAAATACTGAAAGAGTTGATGATATAATGAGATTGGTTAAGGAATATAATATTGACGGAGTTATTGATATTAACCTAAAATTCTGTACACTTTATGACACAGAGGGAACAATCGTAGAAAAAGCTTTGAAAGAAGCAAAAATTCCTGTTCTTGGAATCGAAACTGACTATACAGATTCAGATAGTGAACAATTAAAAACTAGAATAGGTGCATTCATAGAGATGATGAGCTAATGTTATATTATATATTTTTTAATGACACTAAAAACGGTCAGGAGCTTTATCGCTTAATGAAAGAAAATGGTATAAAATGCACAATAGCACCTACACCAAAAACAGAAGATCACTGTTGTGGAATAAGCATTTTATATTATAATATTGAGGATAGAGAATTGATAGAAAAGTTGATTTTAGAAAATAAAATAGAGATTTTAAAATTCTACGAAAAAGAAAAAGATATTAATCCTGATAGAATGAGATTTTGTTAGAGAAAAACCCTAGCTGTTACTTATGCTAGGGTTTTTATTGTGAATAAGGAACTTGATTTTTTACATAAAAAAACTTCGACTTTTGTCGAAGTTTGTTTTTATCTTTGTACATTAAATTTAAAAGTTTCTTCATCCTTATCGAAAGTTAATTCATAAGTTTTTCCCTTTTCAACTTCAAGTGAAAGTTTAGTAGGTCCCCAAGTTTTAGTTACATTCTTATGTACTAAGCCTGGTCTTGTATAACTATAAGCAAGTTCAACATCTACTGTTCCTGGTAATGCATAAATTACTGATTTAGTTCCTTCATATGCTATTTTTGGATAAGCATTTGAACTTAAAATTCTTCCAGCAAGACTATTGTTTGAAAATGCACTAAAGCTAGTAACTAGATAAATTTTAACTGCATCCGGATGGTCAGAAAGCCATTTTTCATATCCTTGTTTTCTTTTCTTCATCCAAATTACAATTCCAACTACATAAACTATTAATACTGCAGGGATTATATAAGCCATAATTCCCATATTTTTAATTATTTGTGAAATATTATCCATAATGTCTCTCCTATAAATTATTCCGCTTTAAGCGTAATTGGTTCTGATTTATCTCCGATAATAGTAAGATCTTCAATGAGCTTTTGAAATTGTTTATAACCTAATAATGAAAGATCATAACTTTTAGTATTATCATTTGAATCAGTTACATATAAAGTTAGAATATCATTATTTTTTATTCTAGCTTTCATTGCACATTCTTCTATATTATATTCATCAATTTTTTTGCCTTTTACGACTGTTAAAGTTTCATCAGTAACTTTAACATATAATTTTTTATCACTAAGTGTAAAATATAATGACACAATTCCTACAATTGCTACCACTATTACATTGACATATAGTTGGACAAAGAAATGTAAAATAAAGCCTAAAAATGCACAAGCAATAACCAACATTATCAATTCTTTTACAAATTGAAAAGAAGTTGATTTGTAGATTCTTTCGTTCATAAATTTCTCCTTTCAATAAATTTTTAAAAAAATCAACATACTTTATATAAAGCATGGTGAAATAAATTCCTTTGAAATAAATATTTTATTTTAAATTCTTTCTAGTAAATATCATTTTACCTGCAGGTGTTTGTAATATGCTTGTTACCGTTGTTTCAATAGTTTGTCCAATATAATCTTTTCCATCTTCAACTACAATCATAGTTCCGTCAGAAAGGTAACCAAGACCTTGTTCAGGTTCTTTACCACGATTTATAACTTCTACAATAAGTTTTTCACCTTGAATTACAACTGGCTTAACTGCAAGAGCTAACTCGTTTATATTAAGTATTGAAATTTGTTGGAGAGAAGCTACTTTATTCAAATTATAATCATTTGTAATTAGCTTTCCATGATAATCTTCTGTAAGTTTTAAAAGCTTATGATCAACTTCTTTAATATTCTTATAATCTTTATCTACGATTTTTATTTCCACATCTTTTTCGTTTTTAAGCAAATCTAAGATATCTAGACCACGTCTTCCTCTTTGTCTTCTATTAGGATCTTCGGAATCTGCAATATATTGTAATTCTTTAACCATAAACATTGGAATAATAATAGGGCCTTCTAAAAATCCAGTCTTAACTATATCGTAAATTCTACCGTCTATAATAACTGAAGTATCTAAAATCTTAGGACAAGATTGTCCTTTTTTTACGGATTTTTCCCTTGAAAAAAGTTTAAACTTTAATAGTTCCTCTTTTTTATCAACTGCAATTTTAATTCCTGCAAAACCAAGTCCAATATAAATAAAAATTGTGATTGTTGCACTTAAAAGAGTTCCTACAACAGGAAGCTCTATATTAGAAATCGGTAGGGAAATTAAAAAAGCTATAACTAAACCAACTAAAAGTCCAACAATTGCACTAACAATATCTGAAGTTGGAGTTTTCTGAGCTTTTTTTCTAACATCCTCAAATGTGTCTGTAAGTTTCTTAATTATGACAGGGAATAATAAATAAAAAATAATACCAAAAATAATTGCAAACACTGCATAAATTGAAACTAAAACATCTTTGCTTAACTCTAACGACGTAACTTGACCAAAGCCATAGGCAATCAGGATGCCAATAAGGCCACCAAAAACAAAGGTCAAGTACCTTAAAACTTTAAACATACTTTCCTCCTAATGTTCTGTTGAATATTCTATAATTTTGTTTATTTTGTTCTTTGGAAAACCACTTACCATAACAAATTCTGAAATCAAAATTCGTTTAGCAAGGTTTAACATAAACAATTCTTTTAGAGAAAGTTTACCTTTCTCATTTCTTACAGCCAATCCTTTAAAAACATAAGCTATTTCAAAAATATCTGAAGACTTAAGTCTTTGTGTATTCTCTTTGTACCTTTGAACCCAATTGTTCGGCATAGGGCATTTTTCGTAACTAAGATAATCAAAAACTTTATCAAGTGTATCTAGGTTTACGAGTTCTCTAAATTGAAAATTTTTTATATCTTCTTCTTTGATGAAAATATGCAAATTTTGTTCAAAAGGGAACTCTATAACATAAAATCGTTCTTGAACATCATCGAGATCTTTGTTTTCTATGTTTTTAATAAAACCTGCTCCATGCATAGGATAAAATATTTTTTCACCAACATCCATAGCAATCTCCTAAAAATTTAACCAACAACTACATAACGACCCTCCAATATTATTATACACCAAATACAAAAAAAGTTAAAGGACTATTATGTTTTATACACTAAATAATATTGAGTAAAAGCAGTAAATTTTCTTTAATTAATTTATTTTGCTTTAATATAAGAATGAAATTTTCAGTTAAATTTTTAGATTCTTTAAAGATTTTATTGTCGTATTTTGACTTAAAAACCTTAGCTTTAATATTGTTTTCTATAAGACCTTCTTCTAATTCCAATTCTATTTTTATTTCGTCTTTATTACTTATAATGCTGTAATTTTGTTGATGAAAATTTAAAATTAGATTTTTAGGATTAGAAAGTCTAACAACTAGAAAGTTTTTTTGTATATAAAGAGTTTTCAAAACTCCAGTAAATTTCTTATTATTAATTGTAAGTATTCTATTTAAAATACTCTCTTTATATTCATAAATATGGCTTAAAACTTGTAAGTCAATATAATTATGATATATTAATTTTGATAGCATTTCATTGTCTTTAAGCTCTTGATACATCTTAAAAATCTTTGGCATTTCTTGTTGATTAACATGATCATGCACATCAAAACCAAGTCTTTTTCCTAAATTTATGGCTTTAAGACTAGGCTCTCCTAAAAAGAAATTTAGCTTTTGGAGTTGCCTATAAATATCAGTGTTTTCAAAATTGAATTTAGGAATATTATATTTTTCCATTTTTTTTCTGATGAAAGGGAAGTCAAATCTATCACCATTATATGAGATAATTTTTTTATTATTTAAAAGTTTTGAAAGCTCTAAAATCAGTTCTTTTTCCTCTTTTTCATCTTCGATATAATATTGAGAATAAATCAATTCATTATCTTTTTTTTCGCAAATTCCAAACATATACATAAAGTCCTTACTTCTGTTTAGACCTGTTGTTTCAATATCAAATAAAGTATAATTTTCAAAATTTGAATCAGTTTTTTCAATATTTACAACTTTTTTCATAACAACTCCTTTCTTAAAATGATTTTAAATAGAAAAAAAGTAGAGTCGAAAAACTCTACTTTTTAACTACTATCCATAGTAACATGGTGCAGGAAAGAGGACTTGAACCCCCACGTCAATGACACTAGATCCTAAGTCTAGCGCGTCTGCCAGTTCCGCCATTCCTGCATATATGGGGTGGATGATGGGATTCGAACCCATGACCTTCAGAGCCACAATCTGACGCCCTAACCAGCTAGGCCACACCCACCAAACTTTGCATTTATTCTAAACGCTTGTATATTATAACAATTTATTAAAAAATTGTCAATAGTTTTTTAAAAATTTTTTAAATTATATACAGTTTTCGTCTTTGCATTTATGTGTACTATGAGCTTCTTTACTAGAATCTTGTAAATCTTTTAGTTCTTCTTCTGAAAGTTTTTCCTGACAATTTTTACAAATACCTTTAATTTCTAAATAATGACCAGTAACAATAAAATCAGTTTTATGTTCTATATCATGAATTAAATTATGTATTGGGCAATGATTAATTGGCATTATTTTTTTGCATTTTTCACAGATTAAGCTATGAGTATGTCCTTGATTTAATTGAAAATAAGTAGTTCCGTCGATTTCTGCTGTTTTTTTAGCAATATTCTTATCACAAAATTGATTTAATGCTCTATATACACTTGATATACTATATTTATCACCTTTTGTTGAAATAGCATTGTAAATATCTTCTGCTGTTGTAGGAACTTCTCTTTTTTCTAATTCTTTAAGAATTGCCATTCTATTTTTTGTGATTTTTAAGTCATTATCTTTTAGAATTTTCAAAAAAACTTTTTTCATAAATACTCTCCTTTACTTGATTTTTCGGCAAATAGGGTATATAATACTATAAGTAAATGAGTGCTATTTGCAAATAAGCTCTCATAATATAAAAAAGGAGTAATTATGAAAAAAATCATAACTAAAATCATTTCCTTTGCCCTTATTATAACACTTTTTTCAGCTTGTGGCAAAGATTCTGTAAAAAATGATACAAAAAAAGAAGATAAAAAAATAATATACACATCATTTTATCCACTACAAAGTATTACTAAAGAAATTGTTGGAGATAAAATTGAAGTTAGAAATTTAATTCCAAATGGCCAGGAAGTTCACCATTGGGAGCCAACAGCACAAGATATGAAAAACTTATCTGAAGGCAGTGTAATTTTAGTAAATGGACTTGGATTAGAAAGTTGGCTAGATAAATTTAAAGCTTCAATTAAAGATTTGAAAATTGTAGAAGTTTCAAAAGATGTTAATTTGTTAAAAGCAGAAGATGAAGACCATGACCATGATGAACATGATAAGCATGATGAACATGGAGAGCATAAAGATGAGGACCATAAACATGATAAGGAAGAAAAAGAACATAATCATGGAGAATATGATCCGCATATTTGGTTAAGTCTAAAAAATATGAAGACTATTGCAAAGAATATTTATAATCAAGTTGTAGAAATGGATAAAGAAAATGAGGCATTTTACAAAGAAAATTTAGAAAAATTACAAGTAAAACTTGATGATTTAGATAAAAAATATTCTGAACAACTAAAAAATGCAAAAATAAAATCTGTTATTACTTCACATGAAGCTTTTGCATATCTATTAAATGACTATGGTTTGAAACAAATTCCAATTGAAAATTTGAGTTCTGATTCTGAACCTAATTTAGAAAAAGTGAAAGAAGTTGTAGAATTAGCAAAAAAAGAAGGCATAAAAGTTGTTTTTTATGAAGAATTAAGTGAAAATAAAGTTGAAGAAACTATCGCTAAAGAAATTGGTGGAGAAGTTAAAATGCTTTATACAATAGAAGGTCAAACTGAAGAACAAGCAAAAGAAAATAAAGACTATATTCAACTTATGGAAGAAAATTTAAAAGCCTTAGTTGAAGCTACAAAGTAGGAGAATGTTTTGAATAATATTATTTCGATAAAGGATCTGTCTTTTTCTTATAGTGGAGGAGTTAATGTCTTAGAAGATCTTTCTTTTGATATTCAAGAGAAAGATTTTATAGCAATTATAGGAGCAAATGGTAGTGGGAAATCTACTTTGCTTAAATTGATTTTAAGAGAACTTAATCCTTCAAGTGGAGAAATATTTATATCAGATACTAATATTAAGAATTTTAAGGAATGGAATACAATTGGCTATGTACCTCAGATAAATGCTAGCAATATTCCAAATTTTCCGATTACTGCATTAGAGATAGTAACACTTAATCTATATCAAAAAATGGGCTTTTTTAAGTTTTCAAAAAAAAGCCATATAGAACAGGCAAAAAGAGCTTTAATGCAAGTAAATATGCTAGATTTTGCCAATACACCTATAAATAAGATGAGTGGTGGGCAACAACAGAGAATTATGATTGCAAAGTCTTTGATTAATAGTCCAAAAATTTTAATTTTTGATGAACCTACAACAGGAATTGACAAAGAAAGTAAAAATCAACTTTTTAGAATTTTAACTCACTTAAATAGAGTTCATGGAATTACAATTATACTTGTAACTCATGAGCTTGAAATTATGAAGGATAATTTGACAAGAGTTGTAGAAATAAAAGATAAGAAAGTGGTGGTAAGATAATGTTTCAACTTGAATTTATGAGAAGAGCTTTTTTAGTTGGAATTATGCTTTCCATCGTTATACCTTGCATTGGAGTTGTAATGGTAAATAAGAGAAATTCAATGATAGGGGATGCTTTATCCCATGTTTCTCTTGCGGGTGTTACTATAGGTCTTATATTTAGAGTAAATCCAATTATAACTGCAATTATTTCCTGTGCAATTGCAAGTTTTTCAATAGAGATTATGAGAAGATATTTTCCAAAAAATTCGGATATATCAACGGCAATAATGATGAGTTTGGGAATTGGACTTGCAGCAGTTCTTTCAGATTTTGTAAAAGGTGCTGCTAATTTCAATAGCTTTTTATTCGGTAGTATTGTCGCTATAAGTGATTTTGAAGTTATTTTAGTTACATTGGTATTTTTCATTGTAATAACAGTTTTTACAGTGCTTTACAAGGCACTTTTATATGTTTCATTTGATGAAGTTGGAGCAAGACTTGCAGGAATAAAAGTACAAAGTGTAAATATAATTTTTACATTTTTAATTTCCTTATCTATCTCAATAGCTTCAAGAACTGTTGGAGTATTAATGGTTTCATCATTAATGGTCGTTCCAGTAGCATGTGCGTTAAGAGTTTCAAAATCTTATTTTCAAACTGTGATTTACTCTATTCTCTTTGGAATGACATTTACGATTTCAGGTATAACAATTTCATTCTATCAAGGTTTAAAACCTGGTGGAACAATGGTTTTAACGGGAATATTAGTACTTTTTACAATCGTAATATTACAAAATTTAAGAAAGCTTTTAAAAATTTAAAGAAAATCAATTTGATTTTCTTTTTTTGCTTTGGGACTATTCTTTAACAATGATTTATGTTAAAATATAATTGGCTAAAAATTTATTTTATGGAGAGATAATATGATTTTTGTTGAAAATAAAAATTTTGATCCGGCATTAAATCACGCAATTGAACTTTATCTAATGGAAAATTATGATGAAGATATTTTTATGCTTTGGAGAAATAGACCTTGTATATTACTAGGTCGTTATCAAAATATTGATTTGGAAGTAAATTTAGATTTTACAAATGCAAATAATATGGATGTAATCAGAAGATTATCTGGTGGAGGTGCAATATATTGCGATACTGAGAATATGCAATATACTTTTATAACTAAAAAGACTGGAGAAGATGTTGATTCGTCATTTAAAAAATTTGCAAAGCCAGTTGTTAATTTCTTAAATTCATTAGGTCTTAATGCCGAATTTACTGGAAGAAACGACATTCAGATAGATGGAGCAAAGGTAAGTGGGAATGCTCAATATCAAAATAAAGAAAAGATTTTACATCATGGAACTTTCTTATTTAAAGCAAATCTATATAATTTAACAAATTCATTGAAATCAAGAGATATAAAGTTCAAGGGTAAAGCAGTACAATCTGTTAGATCTAGAGTTGGCTTTATTGGGGATATGATTGATATGGATGTTGAAACTTTTATGGATAAAGCTATTGATTACATAAAAGATGAGTATAATATTACTAATACTACAATTCTAACTGAAGAAGAAATGAAAAAAATTTACGAGATTAGAGATTCTCTTTTTGCAACAAAAAACTGGAATTATGGAAATGGCTCTTTAAAAAAGAATAGAAAAGCAGAAAAATATTCTTGTGGAGTTGTTGAAATAGGTATTGATGTTGAAAACGAAAAAATTAAAGACATCTCAATTGAGGGAGATTTTTTCAGTGAATTGGGTATAGATAATTTGTGTAGTATATTAAAAGGAGTTCAATGTTCAAAAGAAGCCATTGAAGAGGCTCTTAAAGATATTGAGATTGATAGATACATTAAGTCAATGAATAAGGAAGTCTTTATTGATGATATAATTAAATTATTTTAAGAGGTGTAATATGCTAAGAAAAAAAGCAGAAATAATGAGAAAACCTGAATGGTTAAAATTAAAAATTCAGGGAGATAAAAATACAAGTGACGTTGAAAGCATGTTAGAGGGATTAAAGTTAAATACAGTTTGTCATGAAGCAAATTGTCCAAATAAAATGGAATGTTATTCAAGAAGAACAGCAACTTTCATGATTTTAGGAAGAAACTGTACTAGAAATTGTACTTTCTGTAATGTAACAAGACATACTCCAGATCCAATTAATTTAGAAGAGCCTGAAAATCTTGCAAAAGCAGTACAAATTCTAGGACTTAAACATGCTGTTGTAACTTCTGTTACAAGAGATGATTTACCAGATGAAGGTGCAAATCAATTTGCAGAAGTTGTAAGACAAGTTAGAAAATACAATCCAGATACTACAATAGAACTTTTAATTCCTGATATGTCTGGAAGAAAAGAACTTATGGATATTATTTATGAAACAAAACCTGATGTTTTAAACCACAATGTTGAAACAATTCCAGCGTTTTATCCAAAGGTAAGACCTGCTGCAAACTTCCAAAGAAGTTTAGAAGTTTTAAAATATGCAAAAGAATGTGGACTTAAAACAAAATCAGGACTTATGGTAGGTTTCGGAGAAACCGAAGAACAAGTTGTTGAAGTTTTAAAAGCACTTAGAGAAGTGGATTGTGATATGGTAACAATTGGACAATATTTACAACCTACAAAATTCCATATTGCTGTTAAGGAATATGTACATCCTCAACAATTTGATAGATATAGAGATATAGCTTTTGAAATGGGCTTTTTAAGAGTAAACTCAGGACCATTAGTAAGAAGCTCATATCACGCAGAAGCACTTTAATTATAGAACTCATTTTTACTTTTGTAGAAATGAGTTTTTTTACTACTGTATTTATTAATTAATTTGTGGTAAAATAATTGTAGCTTGTTATTATGAGGTGTTTTATGAAAGAGTTTTACATAAATTCATGTATAGACGATAAAAGACTATATTGTGTAGATTTTGCAGAAAATTTAAAAAATCCTAAAATGATTGTGCAAATTTGTCACGGAATGACTGAGCATATAAGAAGATATAAGGACTTCGCACTATTCTTAGAAAAACAAGGAATAAGGGCCTTTGGAATGGATAACAGAGGACATGGAAAAACTTGTGAAGAAGAGGAATTAAGAGGACATATTGCTGATACAGAGGGTGATATAAAACTTATAGAAGATGTATATACTCTTAACAAATATATAAGAGCAGAATTTCCGGATAAAAAAGTTGTAATTTTTGGACATAGTATGGGTTCGTTAATAGTTAGAAACTTTTTAAATGAATATTCTGAATGTGTTGATGGTGCAGTTATTTGTGGAACAACAGAACCTTATGGAATTAAACATAGAATTTCTATGCTTTTAGCCAAACTTTTTAGTGCAAAAAATGGAAGTAAAAAGAGTGAATTTGTAAATAGACTTGGATTTAAAGGATATAATTCTAGAATAAAAAATAGAAATTCAGATTTTGACTGGCTTACATCAGATGAAAATGAAGTTGAAAAATACATTTTAGATAAGGATTGTGGTTATCTTTGCACAAATATGTTCTTTCTAGATCTACTAACTTTAATAAAAGAAGCCTCATACAAAAAGAATATTGCAAACATTAGAAAAGATTTACCAATTCTTTTTATTGCTGGAAAAGAAGATCCAGTTGGAGCTTATGGAAAAGGAGTTTTAAAAACTTACAAAATTTATAAAAAAGTAGGAATAAAAAATCTAAAAATTAAACTTTATGGAAAAATGAGACATGAAGTTTTGAATGAAATAGGTAAAGAAAAAGTATATCTTGATATCTATAATTTTTTAGAAAATGTAAATGAAAAATTTTAAGTGTTAATTGGGAGAAAGTAGCAAAATAGCTACTTTTTCTTTGTTTTTTATATTATATTTCTATAAAAAATCTATTGACAAATGTTTTTGTTACTGATATTATATTAATGTAATAATAGTAACTCGTAAGAGAAAGTGCACATAGGGTTCCGAAGAATTTTTCTTGCTGGTCCAAGCTGTGCAGGTGCAATGCACTACACCTAAGGGAGAAAAGCCCAGAAGGTAGGTTTCGCTTGAATCCTACTTTTTGGGCATTTGTTTTTAGTTGTTTTTATTTTTAGGGGTTATTTTTGTTTTGCAAAAATATTTTTTAGGAGGATTTATGAGCACATTTTTTGAAAATTTTTTCAAACTTAAAGAACACAAAACAAGTGTCAAAACAGAAGTTCTAGCAGGTATTACTACATTTATGACAATGGCTTACATATTAGTTGTAAACCCAGCAATTTTATCTGAAGCCGGAATGGATAAGGGGGCTGTTTTTACAACAACAGCAATAGCATCTTTTGTAGGAACGGTATTAATGGCACTACTTGCTAATTATCCTTTTGCATTAGCTCCAGGTATGGGATTAAATGCTTACTTTGCTTATACAATTGTAATTGGTAAAGGATATAGTTGGCAATTTGCTTTAACAGCAGTTTTATTGGAAGGTATTGTATTTTTAATTTTAACTTTTACAAAAGTAAGAGAAATGATTGTAAATGCCATGCCATATTCACTTAAACAAGCAGTTAGTGCAGGTATTGGTATATTTATAGCATTTTTAGGTTTATATCAAGCTGGACTTGTAAAACAAGGTAAAGGAATACCTTTAGATTTAGGTGTAATCACAAGTGCAACTTCATTAATTACAATTTTTGGTATTTTATTTACTATTTTCTTACTTGTAAAAAAAGTTCCAGGTGCAATTTTATTTGGTATGATTGCTACAACAATAGTATCAATAATATGTGGAGTTTCTGAACTTCCAAAAGCAGTTATTGGAAAACCATCAAGCATAGCACCAATCTTTATGAAATTTGATTTTAGTAAAGCTTTATCAACAGAAATGTTTGTAGCATTATTTGCATTTTTATTTGTTGACTTATTCGACACAGTTGGAACTCTTGTAGGAGTTGCTTCAAAAGCTGATATGTTAGATGAAAAAGGAAATTTGCCAAAAGCTAGACAAGCTCTTTTTGCTGATGCAGCAGGAACAACAGTAGGAGCAATGCTTGGAACATCAACAGTAACTACATTCGTTGAAAGTGCAGCGGGAGTTGCTGAAGGTGGTAGAACAGGACTTACAGCAATTGTTACAGCTTTTCTATTCTTACTAGCTTTAATTTTCCAACCAATATTTTCTATAATTCCAACATATGCAACATCTTCTGCATTAATCGTAGTAGGATTATTTATGATTACAGGAGTTAAGAAAATAGACTTTGACGACTATACAGAAGCATTACCAGCATTCTTAACTATCATTATGATGCCTTTATCATACTCAATAGCAAACGGAATCGTATTTGGTATTGTTTCATACGCAGTATTAAAACTAGTTTCAGGTAGAAGAAAAGAAGCTTCTCCAGTTGTTTACATCTTAGCTCTACTATTTATCTTAAAATTTGTAGCAGAAGCATTTATGTAATAAAAAATATAAGGATTGAAATGTTAGAATTTCAATCCTTTTTTTATTAATAATTATAATTATAATATTTTTGTAAATAGATATAATTATATAAATATGATATAATTAAACAAAAATGTTTTAGTGAAAATATATTTGGTTTTTAATAAGGAGATATGAAAATGAAAAAAGACAAAATTTTACCTTATGATGATTCTAATCCAAAAGATATATTTAGATATTCACAGGAGCTTTTAGGTTTAACTTTTGAAGATGTTTTATCTAGAGTTTTTGAAGGGGATGAATTAAAAAATAAAATAGAATATTACAATAATCCTAAAGGAAAAGGTACTTTAGGAAATTTGTTAGAAGAACATTATTTCTTATATAGACCAAATAGTAGTCCTGAACCTGATTTTGAAAAAGCGGGTGTAGAACTAAAGGCTACTCCTTATGAAAAAAATAGAAAAGGTATTAAGGCTGGGGAAAGACTAGTTATAACAATGATTCCAAATACAGAACCTATAGAAAGTGATTTTAAAGGGTCTCATTTAGAGAAAAAAATTAGCAAAATTTTAATGATTTGGTATCATAGGATAAAATCTCAAAAAAGAACAGAACATAATATTGATTTTGTTAATTTATATAATATTTATAGTAAGATATGTTCTAAAGATTTAGAAATAATACTTGATGATTATAAAACAATTGTAAATAAAATAATATCTGGTAATGCACATAAATTATCAGAGGGTGATACAAAGTATTTAGGTGCATGTACAAAAGGTTCAACAGCTGCAAAAAGTTTAAAGCCTCAATATTATAATAAAGATATTCTAGCAAAAAGACGAGCTTTTTCATTAAAACAATCATATATGACTTATGTTTTAAATAATTATGTTCAAGAAGAGTTGATGGGTTATGACTCTATTTTTAGCGAAGAAGATTTGAAACATGGTGAATTTGATGCACAGATATTATCAAAAATAAATCTATATGTTGGTAGAAGTGAATAGGAATTATATAGAGCATTTAATCTTTTGACTGAGTCAAAATCAAAGCAAATAAATAAAGTATTAGTAAATAGAATGTTAGGTGTAAATACAGATAATTCAGAAGAATTTCAAAAAGCTAATATAATTATTAAAACAATAAGGGTACAAAGAAATGGGAAACCTAAAGAAAGCATGTCTTTCCCTAAAATTAAAATTAAAGAACTTATAAAACAAGATTTTGAAAACTCTTATGAGTATGAATTCTTTGAGACAACAAGATTTCTTTTTGTTGTTTTTAGAGAAAATGAGGAAGGCAATTTTATTTTATCAGGTTCTAAATTTTGGAATATGCCAATTGAAGAACTTGAAAGTATAGGAAAATTCGAATGGAATTGTTACAAAAATAAATTTATTGAAGGAATAAACTTTAATATTAAAAAATTGAAAGATAATAAACAGATTGTAGAAAATGATTTGCCTAAAAAAACGGAAACAAAAATTTTTCATTTAAGACCACATTCCAGTAAGAGTGCTTATTTGATAGACGGCATAAGATTTGGGAATGGTAGTGAATCAGACATGGATGAGCTTCCTAACGGAGATAAAATGACTAATCAATGTTTCTGGTTAAATAACGATTATATAAAAAATATTATTAAAGATATTTAAAGGAGTTAAATAGATGGAATTAACTGTAGCGGAACTATTCGCTGGAGTTGGAGGATTTAGAGTTGGATTAAATAACATAAAGTCTTTCGGCTCTGATAATAGAGCAATTGAAAATAGAGATTGGAAATTTGTTTGGGCTAATCAATATGAGCCATCAACAAAAACACAACATGCTTTTAATTGTTATACAACTAGATTTGGAGAAGAGAATAGTTCTAATGTTGATATAAATAAAGTGAATAAATCTGAGATTCCTAACCATTCTCTTTTAGTAGGTGGATTTCCATGTCAAGATTATTCTGTAGCTAGATCTATTTCTAAGGAAAAAGGGATTGAAGGGAAAAAAGGAGTTCTATTTTGGGATATTAAAGATGTTCTAATTGAAAAAAAATCACCATTTGTTTTGTTGGAAAATGTTGATAGACTATTGAAATCACCTGCTAATAAAAGAGGTAGAGATTTTGCTATAATGTTAAAGACATTTGATGAATTGGGATATGATGTTCAATGGAGAGTGATAAACGCTGCAAATTATTCAATGCCACAAAAAAGAAGAAGAATTTTTATTTTTGCTTATAAAAAATCAAGTAAATTTGCTAAGACAATAAATAAAACTAATATTAATTTAAATACAGAAAATGTATTTAATAAAACATTTCCAGTTTTACCAATTACTGATATAGAATTAATAGATTTAAAATCATATGGAGATACTGTTGATATTTCAAATAATTATAAAGATGGGAAATTTTTAGAATGCGGAGTAATGATAGAAGGTAAAGTTACACACGCTAATATAACGCCAATAGAGGAAGAAAAATTTACTTTATCTGATATTATAAATCAAGCAAATGATTTTAATGAAAATCTAGAAAATTATATTGTAAAAAATGATAAATTAGAAAAATGGAAATATTTAAAAGGTGCAAAAAGAATAGAAAGAAAATCAAGCACAGGACATTCTTATATATACAGTGAAGGATCAATGGCTTTTCCGGAAAATTTAAATGAACCAGCAAGAACAATGCTTACTAGTGAAGGAACAACAAATAGATCGTCACATATAATATTTGATAAAAAAATAAAAGAGTATAGGATATTAACTCCTATAGAGTGTGAGCTTATCCAAATGTTTCCGATAAATTGGACAAATACAATGCCAACAAGAAATAGATATTTTATGATGGGAAATGCATTGGTAACTGGTATAATTTCAAGAATAGAACCATTATTGAAAGAAATAATAGAGAAAGAGTAGGAGTTAAATAGAGGGGTTATGTTGAACAAAAACATATTTATAAAAACCAAAGATGTAATTATATTAGTATTATTTTGTGCAGGTATTTTTTTGATTGGAAAAATTTTAATAGGATATATAAGAGTTTTTTTTATTTGGATTAATCAAGTTGCATCAAAAATGGATGCTGTTGTTGCTGTCGCATTAATAACTGGAAGTTTATCAGTTTTGGGAGTTGTTATTAGTTCGATAATATCCAAAATATTAGAGTACCGTCAAAATACTAAAAGATATTTATATGAGAAAAAGGAAGAACCTTATTCAGAATTTATCGAAATGGTTTACAAAACTCAGAAGTTTGTGAAAGAGAACAAAGAATATAATGAGAAAGAAATGTTAGATGACATGTTTAGTTTTTCTAAAAAATTAACATTATGGGGTTCAAGTGAAGTAATAAAAAAGTGGCTTACTTTTCGAGAAGTTAGTCAAAATCAAACAGGAGATCCAACGGATAATCTTTTTATACTTGAAGAAATTATTTTTGAAATTAGAAATGATATGGGACAAAAAAGAAAAGGTTTGAAAAAAGGAGATATCTTGTCATTCTTTGTTAATGATATTAAGGAGTATCTTCCAAAAGATAAAGCTAAATAGGCGGATAATCAAAATTGTGATTAAATACTATTAAAGTTATATTTTAAAAATATCTACAATATATTTTAAATTATATTGTGGATTTTTTATTATATAACTTACTTAAAGTTGATTAATTAAGCTAAATATAGTATAATTTAACCTATGTTTAGTACAGAATTAATTAATATTTTTATGAGGTGAAGGAATGATTAATGTAATAGATTTAAGTTTGAGTTTTCAAGGACAAAAACTTTTTGATGATGTAAATTTATCTTTTACTCCGGGAAATTGCTATGGAGTAATTGGTGCTAATGGCGCAGGAAAGTCAACTTTTCTTAAAATTTTAGAGGGAAGACTTGAACCGGATACAGGAAGTGTTTCTATTAAGCCAAATACTCGTATGAGCTTTTTGGAACAAGATCACTTTAAGTTTGAAGATGAAAAAGTAATAGATGTTGTAATTATGGGAAATGCTCGTCTAATGGAAATCATGAGACAAAAAGAAGAAATTTATGCAAAAGAAGATTTTTCAGATGAAGATGGAATTTTGGCTTCAGAGCTTGAAGCTGAATTTGCTGATATGGACGGTTGGAGTGCAGAGGCAAATGCTTCTTCATTATTACAAGGTCTAGGAATTGGAACTGAATTACATGAGAAAAAGATGAGTGAGCTTTCAGGTAAAGAAAAAGTTAAGGTTTTACTTGCAAAGGCGCTTTTTGGTAATCCAGAAATCTTAATCCTTGACGAACCTACAAACGACTTAGATATTAAGAGTATTTTATGGCTTGAAAATTTCCTTATGGATTATGAGGGAACAGTTATCGTAGTTAGTCACGATAGATATTTCTTAAATAATATTTGTACTCATATGGTTGATATTGACTTTAAAAAGATTAAGGTTTTTGTTGGAAACTATGATTTTTGGTATGAATCAAGCCAACTTGCAGCACAAATGTTAAAAGATCAAAACAAGAAAAAAGAAGATAAAATTAAAGAATTACAAAACTTTATCGCAAGATTCTCTGCTAATAAGAGTAAGTCAAAACAAGCTACAAGCCGTAAGAAATTACTTGATAAAATTCAAGTTGAAGATATTCAACCTTCAACTAGACGTTATCCATTTGTAGGTTTTGAAATGGAAAGAGAAGTTGGAAATCAAATTTTAGAAGTTAATGAAATTTCAAAGACTATTGAAGGAAGACTTGTTTTAGATAAGGTTTCATTTATGGTTAATAGAAATGATAAAATTGGTTTTATCGGTGATGAATTAGCTATTACAACTCTTTTCAAAATTTTAGCTGGAGAGCTTGAACCAGATAGTGGTGATTTTAAATGGGGAGTTACTACTTCAAGATCTTATTTTCCAAAGGATAATACTGAATTCTTTAAAGACACTCCATATAATTTGATTGACTGGTTAAGACAATACTCAACAGAACAATCTGAAATATATATTAGAGGATTTTTAGGAAGAATGTTATTCTCAGGAGATGAAGCTTTAAAACCTGCTCAAAAACTTTCAGGGGGAGAAAAGGTTAGAATGATGTTATCATATATGATGCTTAAAAATTCTAATGTTCTAATTCTAGATCAACCAACAAACCACTTGGATCTTGAAAGCATTATTAGTTTGAATAATGGACTTAAAGCATTTAAAGGAAATATTTTATTTGCCAGTCATGATACTGAATTTATGAATACCATTGCGAATAGAATTATCCATATTGAAGACAATATCTTTGAAGATAGACTTATGACTTATCAAGAATATATTGATAGATTTGTTGAAGGTCAATAATATAACAAAAACAAATCCGAGTTATACTCGGATTTTTTTAAAAATTTCATTAAGGAGGTAAAAATGGCAACTGATAGTAATTTAAAAGAAAATGAACAAGTAAATGAAGAAAAAATAATTGCTAATAAAGATGTTGAGCTTGATTCTAAAAATAAGAAATACACTATGGTTAAAGTAGTTGTGCTACTTGGTATTTGGTCATTGTTTTGCCTTTATTTGCTTGTTTTCAGTGTGGTGGCTGGATTGCCTTATAGTGACCAAGAACTCATAGAAAAAGCACCATTTTTGAATACAATCACTACAATTATTTATTATACAATTCCAATAATATGGATTTTTGTACCGCTTTTAATTTTCGTGTATAAAGATGTAAAAAAATCTAAAAAATAATATTAGTATAAATGAAAAAATCCGAGAATTCTCGGGTTTTTTATTGTGAAATAACAAGGTTTCTGGGCACTCACCTGATGCAAAGCATCGTGGAAGTGAGGGAATTATTTTAAATATTTTAAAATTATAGTATAATATTGTATAGATTAAAAAATTAAGGAGACTTTTATTATGTCTGATTTTTTTAGGTATTTTTGGATAGGATTTGAAAACATGTTGCAACATAGTAATACAAGAAATGCTATGATATTTCTTACTGTTATTTTTTTCATTATAATATTTCGTAGAATTTCAATAGCACTTCGAAGTGGGGGAAGT
>ERZ773018.361-NODE-361-length-28405-cov-6.196755_pt1 | contig 28405 bp, 27 predicted proteins | sample MGYA00580840_ERZ773018 | MGnify/ENA primary metagenome ERZ773018 (study PRJEB29015, sample SAMEA2738125) | human oral metagenome | biome: human oral; feature: human-associated habitat; material: saliva | place: China | collected 2256 ... | reverse complement strand
TATTTGATTTTTTATCTAAAATTTCCATTCGTAACTCACTTATTTTTTTACTTTAAGATTGAAACTTTAATTTTGCAACAGCCCCTTTATTTTTTTTTTATAATATTTTTATTTCAATTTTTTATATTCAGTGATAATGTTTTCAACAGCTTTTTTAACTATTTCAGGATCTGTTGCTAGATTTACACGGATAAATCCTTTAAAACTTGCTCCAAACCATTCTCCAAAATCTATTGCTAAATTACATTTATCTTGAATAAATTCTTTTACTTTATCAATAGGAATAATTTTTCTTAAATCTAAAAATACTAAGTATGTCCCTTCTAAATTAGTTATTGTAATTTCAGGTATATGTTTATTTAATTCAGTTTTTAAGTAATTAAAGTTATCTTCAATTATCTCTTTAACATTTTCTAGCCATTCACTACCTTTTTCATAGGCAACTTGAGTTGCCAACATTCCTAAGATATTAATTTCTGTTTGATTTATTTTTTTTATTTCCTCATCATATTTTTTTCTTAATTCAGCATTACTAATGATTATATTAGAATGTATTAAACCTGCTAGGTTAAACGTCTTAGAAGCTGCTGATACAGTAATTAAATTATCTGCATATTTTCCATTAGCAACTATTGCTGAAGGTATATGTTTATATCCTTTCATTGTAATATCTTGATGTATTTCATCTGAAATAACTAGAACATTATGTTTTTTACAAATTTCTAAAATTTTAGCTAATTCTTCTTCTTTCCATACTCTTCCTGCTGGATTATGAGGTGAACATTGTATAAATAATTTTACCTTATTTTCAACTATTTTCTTTTCAACTTCATCATAATCAATAGTAAAATAACCATCTGTATTCTTTAAATCACAAGTTATTAATTTTCTATTATTGTCTTTTACTGCATTATGAAATGGATAATATACTGGTGTTAGTATTAAAACTGCATCGTCAACTTTTGTAAAAATATTTACAAAACAATATATTGCTGTTACAACTCCATTTGTAAATCTCAGCCATTCTTTTTTTATTTCATAATTATGTTTTTCTTTTAACCAATTTATAACTGAATTATAGTATTCATCACTCACATAAGAATAACCAAAAACTCCATGTTCACATCTTTCTTTTAATGCTTCAATAACTTCTTTTGGAGCTTTTATTTCCATATCTGCAACCCACATAGAAGTTAAGTTTGCATTCCCAAACCTTTTATCTAAGGCATCCCACTTTAATGAATAAGTCCCCTTTCTTTCAACTAAATACTCTTTTAAAAATTTTTCTTTTTGCATTATATCACCTCTTTAGTATTATATCATAACTAAAAAAAACTGCCAAAGCTAAATAATTGAGTTTTAAATCTCAAAATAATTTAACTTTAGCAGAACTTTTTATTTTAATAGTTGTATTTAGGTCCAGACCAATATATAGGTTCTCTTTCTATAGTTTCTTTAGGTAAATTAACATCTTTTAAAGCCCATTCTCTGAATACTTTAAAACCTGTTCTATCAACTATATATCCCACATGTTCCTTACCATTTGGAGCATCTTTAGATATAAACTCTTTAGCATATTTATATGTATTTTCTATGATTTTAACTATGCTATCTTCATCTACCCATCTTAACCAATCTTCGGCAAGTCTTGGATTTTGTTTTCCTGTTCTACCCATAATCATAAGTTTATAGTATTTTTTAGGACTTCTAGTCCAAGCTGACATAGGACAGTTTATAACACATTCTCCACAACCTATACATTTATTTTCATCTCTAACAATTTTATTATTTTCAATTCTTAAAGCTTCAACTGAAACTTTTTTACATTTCTTTACACAAGCACCACAAGTTACACATCTATCCATTTCATATTCAGGTAGACAAGTTCCTATAATACCAAAGTCATGCATTCTTGCTTTTATACAATCGTTAGGACAACCTGTTAAAGCTACTTTAACATGTAAATCATTAGGAAATATTACTTTTTCAATTCTTTTTGCAAAAGCAGTTGTGTTATATTGAGCTTTCGGACAAACCTTATTTCCTATACAAGCTGAAACGTTTCTTGTTCCTGCAGCAGAATAACCTTTTCCTTTTTCATCTTGATTTATATTTAATTTATCAATTAAAGGTTGAGCCATTTCATTTACTGCTGGCATATCTTCCATATCTATTCCAAGAATTTCAAAACCTTGTCTTGTTGTTATATGAACTTGTCCATCTCCATATTTTGAAGCTATTTCTGAAACTAACATAAGACATTCAGGATCTATTAATCCTCCTGGAACTCTTACTCTAAGTGCAGTTTTGTATTTAGTTTTAGTTATTCTAAAAGCATTTTTCATTACTTTTCTAATATTCAAATCTCTAATCATATTTTTCTCCAATCTATTACTAATCTACTAAATTTTTTGCAAACTCGTAATCAAATACAGGTCCATCTAAACAAATATATGTTGCATCCATTTTACAGTGTCCACATTTTCCTATACCACAGTGCATATTTCTTTCATAAGAAACCCAAATATTTTTTTCTGCAACATTTAATTTTAGAAATTCTGCTACTGAGAATTTCATCATCATAGGAGGTCCAACAACAACTGCTGAAACATTTGATAAATCATTGAATTTTAATTCAGGAATATATTTTGTAACTAAACCAATATTTCCTTTGTAACCTTCTTCTGCTCCATCAACAGTTAAAACTACATCAAGTTTCTTGCTCCATTCTTCTAGGTCTTTTGCAAATAAAACATCTTTAGGAGATTTAAAACCTGCAATTAATTTAAAAGATTTTACTTTTTCAGGATTATTATATACAAATTGTATTATTCCTCTAACTGGTGCTAGAGCACTTCCTCCAACAACAATAACTAAATCTTTACCTACATATTCATTTAAGTCAAAACCATTTCCATAAGGTCCTCTAATGAATAATTTATCTCCAACTTTATATTCAAAAATTTCATTTGTAACTCTTCCAACAGCTCTTATAGTAAAGTCAATGAAATCTGGTCCTATACCTGAAACTGATATAGGGCTTTCTCCAAACTTAGGTAGAGAAATTTCATAAAATTGTCCTGGTTTTGTTTTGCTTGTATCTGCTTTTACTCTAAATGTCCATTCAATATCTGTATGTTTTGTTATTTCAATAATTTCAGCTGGACAAGGGATATAAGGATTATCACAATTACACATATTCTACTCCTCTCTTTTTTCTTTCATTGCTTTTACAACTTTTTCATAAACTTCTGATATCAATTCTTCATTATCTTTTTCTTTCATAGCACGTGCAACTTTTTCATATGCTTCAGATATTGAGATATATTGTGGACACATATCATCACATCTTCCACAACCTACACACATATTTTCTCCAAATCTTTTTCTATAGTCATGAATTTTATGTAAAGTTTTAAATCTCATTCTTTGACCATGTTTTACTCTAAATGAGTGCCCTCCAGCTATATTTGTATATCCATCTACTTGGCAAGAAGCCCAAACTCTTCTTCTTTCTCCCATATTTTTATTTTCTTTATAGTGGATATCTTGCATTGAGAAACAAGTACAAGTAGGACAACTGTAGTTACATCTTCCACAAGCTATACATCTAGTGTCATACTCATCCCACATTTTATGATTTTGCATATACATAAAGTCTACATTATCTGGTAACTCAACTTCAAAATCATTTTTGCTTACATAATCTATATCAAAATCAACTTCTCTTCCTAAGAAAACTTTTAAATCATCATCTCTAAGTTCTAATTGAATTTCATTTCCTCTTATGTTCATAGCAGCATCATAGTTATCTGCCTTGTTTGTTCCCATGCTAACACAGAAACAGTTTCTAAAACTTTTTGTACAACCTACAACAACAAATTTAGTTTTCTTTCTAGTTCTAGTGTAAAAGAAATCGTTACTAGCTCCATTTCCTAAGTATATTTGGTCTATTCTTTTTACAGCATTCATATCACAAGCTCTTAAGAATACTAATCTTTCTCTTGTATCTTCAGCAGCTACTTTGTACTCATCTTCTGTAAAATAAAATAATACCTCATTGACTGGTAATAGTGCTTCTTTTGCTGGGAAATGAGATTTATCTTCCCAGTTCATTTCAGAAAAACTACTTACCTTTGCATATCTAACAACATCTGTGTCAGAATATGTTCCCCTCTTTTCAAAAGTTCTTGGGGCTAGTATCAAATATTTTTTTGATAATTCTTCTAGACCTTTGTCAAACTCTTCAACGCTTAATCTAAGTTTCATATCTTTTCCTCCACTTCCAAAACTTAAACAAATTTTAATTATAGTTCAAAATTTACATTATTCTTCAAAGTATTATTAATTTCTTATATATATTATCATTTAACTAATAAAAAAACTGTGATTATTATCACAGTTTTCAAAATTTTCTTAATATTCTCAAAGTAATTCTTGACTTATTTCTTAAAGAATTGTCTAGCTTTCTCTATGTCAACATAGTATTTTCTATCTTTTTGCAAGATAATTTCTTTCTCTGATAGGAGCTTTAGACTTCTTGAAACAGTCTCTCTTTGATAACCTAACATCTTTGCTATATATGTTACTGTCAAATTCAAATTAATATATGTATACTCATCAATTTTATTTTCTTTAAGTCCATATTGTGTAGCTAGTCTGTAAAGTTTTGCTGCTAATTTTTTTTCAATGTTTGAAGATGTTAAATTTTTTAATTGTCTATATAATCTTCTTATTCTTTTTTCCATTTCTAACATACAATTTCTAGCTAAAATATAGTCCTTAGACATAATTTTATCGAAAGTATTTAGACCTATTCTAAGAATTTTAGAATCTTCAAAGCCCCAACATTCTATACCAGAAGTATTTTTTCTCATAATAGGCTCATTTATCATAGAGCCTTCATTTAACAAGAAGACTACTCTGTTCTCACCACTTTCACTTGATTTTATAAGACTTACATTTCCTGAAATTAAAAAATACACATAGTCAAGTTGCTGTCTGTCAGAGTAAAGAGCCTTATTCTTTTTTAAGTCTATTACATCTGCTGTATTTTTAATTTCAATGATTGAATTTTTTGATATTCCACTAAAAACTTCTATTTTTTCTACATCACTATTTTTAGCTTTCATAATATCCCCTTCTGACATTAAATTTTTAATTCTATTTAAGTATAGAATAGTCCTTTTTACAAAACTTGTCAATTGACAAAATCATAAATTTATTGATAAAATATAAATCATTTTTTAAGAGGAGGTCAAAATGGACGAAGAAATTAAAACAGCTAATCCACTTGGATATAAAAAAATATCTAAACTACTAAGATCTTTGGCTATTCCTGCAATAATTGCCAACTTAGTCAATGCTCTTTATAATGTTGTAGACCAGATATTTATTGGACAAGGAATTGGGTATTTAGGAAATGCTGCTACAAATATAGCTTTTCCTATTACAACTATTTGTTTAGCCATAGGTCTTACTCTTGGAATTGGAGGAGCTTCAAACTTTAATTTAGAGCTAGGAAAAGGAAATCCTGAGAAATCAAAACATACTGCGGGAACTGCAGCTAGTACTCTTATAATAATCGGTATTATACTCTGTATAACTATCAGAATTTTTTTAGAGCCTTTAATGATTTCTTTTGGAGCTACAGATAAAATTTTACAATATTCTATGGAATATACAGGTATAACTTCTTATGGAATACCATTTTTACTTTTTTCAATTGGAGTCAATCCTTTGGTAAGAGCTGATGGAAATGCTAGATATTCTATGATGGCAATAATTACTGGAGCAGTATTAAACACAATTCTAGATCCATTGTTTATGTTTGTGTTTCATTGGGGGATAGCGGGTGCTGCTTGGGCTACTGTTATAAGTCAAATTGTTTCTGCAAGTTTGTTACTAATCTACTTTCCAAGATTTAAGTCAGTAAAATTTTCTTTAAATGATTTTATACCACAGATTCATTATCTAAAAAGAATTATTTCTTTAGGTTTTGCTTCTTTTATCTATCAATTTTCTAATATGATAGTACTTATTACAACTAATAATTTATTGAAATTATATGGTGCAAAATCACCATATGGAAGTGATATTCCAATAGCTGTATTTGGAATTGTTATGAAAATAAATGTTATTTTTATTGCTATAGTATTAGGACTTGTTCAAGGTGCACAACCTATATTTGGATTTAACTATGGTGCAAAAAATTATCATAGAGTTAGGGAAACAATGAGATTACTTTTAAAAGTTACCTTCTGTATAGCAAGTATTTTATTTGTAATCTTCCAAGTTTTTCCAAGACAAATTATTTCTTTATTTGGTGAAGGAGATGAACTATATTTCTCTTTTGCTACAAGATATATGAGAATATTTTTATTATTTATATCTTTAAACTCTATACAAGTTTCTATTGCTACTTTCTTCCCATCAATAGGAAAAGCTATAAAGGGAGCAACTGTCTCTTTAGCAAAACAAATATTATTCTTATTCCCTTTATTACTTATTTTACCAAGATTTTTTGGACTAGAAGGAGTAATATATGCAACACCTGTTACAGATTTACTTGCATTTACTGTTGCAATTGCTTTCTTAACACATGAATTTAAATATATGCCCAAAGAATAACAAAAGGGCTGTTGCAAATTCACAAAAAGTAAAAATAGTTCGTTACTGAGTAAATTTCTTAACGATAAAAAATCAAGAATTCGCTGCAAATCAGGAAACTCACTTCGTTCAGACACTCCTGCATTTGCTCGGCTCATTCTATTTGATTTTTTATCTAAAATTTCCATTCGTAACTCACTTATTTTTTACTTTAAATTGAAATTTTACGTTTGCAACAGCCCTTTTATATTATTTCATCAAGTATTGCTAATGCTGTAATTGCTTCAATAACTGGCATTACTCTTGGAACTATACATGCATCATGTCTGCCACTTATTTTTAAAATATCATTCTTCATTTCTTTAACATTGACTGTTTCTTGTTCTATACTAATAGATGGAGTTGGTTTAATCACAACAGAAAAGACAAGAGGCATTCCTGTAGAAAGTCCACCTAAAATTCCACCATTATTATTAGTTTTAGTTTTAATTTTATCATCTTCTAAATAATATAAATCATTGGCTTCTGAACCTAAAATGTTAGAAAAATCAAAACCTATACCAAACTGTATTCCTTTTACTGCTGGAACAGAAAAGGCTAAATGGGAAATTTTACTTTCCAAGCTATCAAAAAATGGACTACCCAAGCCAACTGGTAGATTATAACAAGCACATTCTATTTCTCCGCCTACTGAATTTCCTGATAATTTAATTTTTTCTAATAACTCTTTTGCTTTAATTTCCAAGTCATCTTCTATAAAAGCTAGAGAACTTTCTTTTAAATTTTTAAATTTATCAACATCCACTTCTTTAAATTCTAGAAAACTTTTATCCTTTATATCTAAAATCTTTTTTATATGAGAGAAAATTTTAATTCCTTTTTCTTCTAAAATATCCATTGCAACAGCACCTGCAAAAGTTAAAGCTAGTGTTATTCTACCAGAAAAATGTCCTCCTCCTCTGATATCATTAAAACCTTTATATTTTACTCTAGCTGGATAATCGGCATGATTAGGTCTTAATAAAACTTTTAAATTCTCATAGTCTTTAGATTGAGTATTAGTATTTTCAAATATAACACAAAGAGGAACACCTGTTGTATGACCATCTTTATAGCCACTTAAAATTCTAAATTCATCTTTTTCTTTTCTTGAAGTTGTAAAAGATGATTTTCCTGCCCGTCTTCTATCTATAAATTTATTTATATTCTCTAAATTTAATTTTGTACCTGCTTCTAAACCATCTATAACTATTCCCAATGCCTCCCCATGAGATTCACCAAAAATAGATAGCCTTATTTTAGTTCCCCAAGTATTCATAGATTTTTCCTCCTAGAGATAAGAAAACTTCCCAAAAATTAGGATATGATTTTTTTACACAGTCTAAATTATCTAAAAGTATTTCTCCATCATAGCAAGTTGCTGCTATAGCTATCATCATTGCAATTCTATGGTCTGAATGTGCTGACAGAGATACAATCTTTTCATTTTTATTAACTTTAAAATTCTCTCTTGAATTAATTAAAATACTATCTTTTTTTTCAATTAAATCAAAATTAAGTTTTGATAATTCCTCAACAGTTGCTTTTAATCTGTCACTTTCTTTTATTCTTAATCTTTCAACATTGACTATTTCAATCTTTTTTCCTGAAACTGCTGCTTTTAAAGATAATATAGGTATAATATCAGGTGTTTCAGAACCATCTAATATTAGAGTATCTTTAGAACTCCACTTATCTATTTCAGAAATAAAGTCAATTATCTTTTTATCGCCTTGCAATGAGTTCTGACTTAAATCATTTATCTTTATCTTTGAGCCTATAGCATTAGCTACTAAAAAGAAGGCTGCTTGAGAATAATCTGCCTCAGTACGATAATTACCTACTTTATAGCTTTGATTTCCTTCAATTACAAATTCTTGATATGAATTATTTATAATTTTTATACCAAACTTGCTTAAACAATCTAAACTTATATCTATGTAATTTGAAGATTCTAATTTACCATTTATTATAATTTTAGATTCTCCATCTAATAAAGGTAACGAAAATAAAAGTCCTGTTATAAATTGTGAGCTAATATTCCCATCTATTTCATAAATACCTGCCTTTAATTGTCCTTCTAGAAGTATTTTATTTTCATCTATATAAGAATGTTTTATTTTGTATTTTTCAAAATTTTCAAAGTAAGGAGTCATAGGTCTTTTAAATAATTTACCTCTACCTTTAAACAAAACTTTATTTTCTTCAACTATAGATAGTGGAAATAGAAATCTTAAAGTTGAACCTGATTCATTGCAATCAATTTCAATATTTTCATTTAAATTTTTAAATGTGTCACTTCCATCTATTAGAAGATAATTCTCTTTTTGTTCTATATTTGCACCTAATTTTTTCATAGCCTCAATAGTTGCAATAATATCTTCAGAAAAAGAAATATTCTCTATTTTAGATATACCCTTGGCTAAAGAACTTGTGATAATATATCTATGTAAAACACTTTTTGATGGAGGAGGGCTAAGTTCTCCAACCAATTTATCAGCCTTTATTATTTTCATACCTATCTCACTTACTTCTCTATTGAAAATCTTCCAATTAAAAGTTCCTTAACTAAAAGAATAAATCTTTCTTGTTTATTCATATACAATGGGATTATAACTTGCTTTCTATCTTTTGTTATCATATCTATAACAGGAAGAACTTTTTTTCCTAGTTTCATTTCTTTTAAAGTTCCACTTTCTACATCATCAAAATTTAAGTTTAAATTCTTAAATTTTATATTTCTAGCTTCTGTATCCACTTTAATAGAATAAGTAAAAACTGTCTTTGCTTGTTTTAAACCTAGAGCAAAGAAAAGTGCTCCTATAAGTAAAAGATACCATTTGTGATAAATAGTATATGAGTATACTTCAAATAATCCAATAAGTATTAGTGGTATAGCTATACCATAACCAGATATATTTTTAGCCTTATTTAAACCAAACTTTTCTATTTTTTTTATATCTTCTATTTTCCCTGTTTCAATTTTTTTTACTAAATCTTCATAAAATAACATAAATTCCCCTTTCTAAAGTAAATATATTTATCATTAAGATAAATTATATTATGTATGTATATCAGTGTCAAGGAATAAAAAAAGAGAATTCTTAAGTTTTTATTCTCAAAAATTCTCTTAATTCCATTGGGTCATAGTCTAAACTTTTTTATCAACACTATTTGACAAATAACTCCTTAGAATCATCAGATAAATATATTTTATCAAATTCTTTTGACATTTTATTTAACATATCTTTTCTTCCTTTTTTTCTAAATATTTTTATATATTTAGATACATTACCTTTATTATTTAAATTTTTTATACTTTGTTCCATATCTTTAGCAAAAAGTATATCTACATTTGTAAAAAATTAATATTGATTTTTTAATATTTAAAGAATTTTCTATTATATTCCCCAATGTTCAATTATTTTATTTTCTTTTTCAGCTTTCTCACATAATAAAACTAATTTTTTTAAACTTTCTATTAAATGTTTTTTACTAATTTTATTATATGAGTATTTTTTTTCATTTATTGAAAAAAGCCCTCTTAATTCAATAGTTTTTTCTCCTAGGTTAAATATATTTATCCAATGAAGAATAATATTTTTAAGTTTAGTAACACTCTCACCTTTGAAATAAGTTATTCCTGCATGATTTAGACCATTTTTTTCAATATTACTTTCTAATTCTGAGAAAGTCTTTATCCACTCAAAAGTATCCATCATATACAAAATTAAATCATCATGTAAATGAACATCCTTTTTTTCTCCTACAATTCCAAAATCGTGTACTAACATTATATCACTTTCCTTTATTGAGTTTTTATTGTTAATTTTCTACATCTTATTATTTTATTATATTTTCTTGCTTTATCACATAGAATAATTAATTTTTTTAAACTTTCTATCACTTGCTTTTTATTACATTTCCATCTTTCATAATCATCTAATTCTCTATTAAAAAACCCTAGTAAAATAAATTCTTCACTTGCTTCACAAAATAATTCTATCCAAGCAGAAACTACTTCTTTCATCTTGTCTATATTTTCTTTTTCAATATATGTGCTACCATGATAAAATAATCCTTTATTTCTCCTTGTTCTTAATTTATTAAATGTTTTTATCCATTTAAAACTATCAAACATATATGAAACTACTCCGTTATTTATAAAAACTTTTTCTCCTTCTAAAATTTCAAAACTATAAACTAACATTTGCTACATCTCCTATTTTATTCATATTTTTATTATTTAAAAATATTATTTTATTGTTCCAAAAGATATTACATCTCCATTAGGGGCTATTTCTATATATTTACCATTTTTTTCATATTTTATAACTTCTTTTGTTGCTCCTGTAACCTCTCTTTTTTTAGCTCCTCTCAAATTTTTAGAGAAAGCCTTTGCTTTTCTTAAATATTGAAGGAGACTATCGGCTCCTACTTCTTCTTTATGTTTATTATATAGTATATTTTAGAATTATTAAACTATTTATAAAGGTAGCATAAAATTATTATACTACCTTTACAAGTGGGCATTTATTCTGCTAACTCATTAGCAAATATCATAAACATTTTTATTTCTTTTTCTTCTATAAATTTTTCTATCAATATTTTATCTATTATGTAAACTAGTAGATATATATTAAGGCTGTGAAATATTCTCATTGAATTAGATATCTCCACTTTTAATTGTTTTGAGTTATCAGCTTTTATTTTCTCTAATTGATAAAAAAATACAAACCTTTCAGCTTCCGATCCCCTTTTATTATCTAAAAAAATATTAGGTAAATCTTTTATTTCATCATAGTCAAAAAAACGAATTTTTGTTTTATCATAATTTTTATATTGTTGTCTTACATCATTTCTGTCACTTTCAGTAGCTATTATTAGTTCATTATTAAAATTTATATCCTTATTTTTTATTAACTCATCATCTATTAAAATATATATTTCAATATCTATAGAAGCATTCCATTCTTTAAACATAATTCTATTGTCTCTATACCATTCTACTAATAAATCATACACTAAATCTCGATAAATAGTACTTTTATTATAGTTTTTTTCATCACAATCTTTAATTTTTCTAAAATCTTCTGTGTAATCAAGAATAAATACCATTCCTTCTTTTTTTCTTTCTTTCATTTTTTCAAAAACTATTAAATCTCCTACAATATCTGAATATGTATAATCATCTTTTCTAAATTTTTCATTATAATTCCAAAAATCCATTTCTTTTTGAACAATATCATAAAAATCACTCCAACTTTTTATTTTATCTTCAAAGTCTATAATCCATTTATTTTTAGAGTTTTCATATATCGCTTTTCTTTTAGTTTTTTCTGTTATAATCAATCTATTTGATAACATAAATATACTCCTTATTTTATTCTTCTGAGATATCTTTTACATAGCCTTTTTACCATATCTCTTACTAATTCTTTTAAGTATTTTTCAATAATTTCTCCAACTTTAAACTGTCTACCTAGTTCTTCAATTCTTGAACCTATTACATTATAGAAACTTGTAACCCATTTTAGAAAAAGCTATATAAATATTTTTTAATCTACATAGCTTTTTCATCATTCTTAATCTACTTCTATTATTTCTTCATATTTTTCATAATTTTCTGGAATTTTTTTCTTTCTAAATTCTATCCATTTTTTCATTAATTTTAACATACCTTTTCTTGATATTTCTGCCTTCCCTTCCTCATTATCTGGATCAAATACCCAATAAATATGAACCTTATCTTTAAGAAAATCAGCTCCCCATACTTGACCATCTAGTCCTGAATATTTTCTTTTATCTAACTCTCCACATATTTCAGTTAAATTACTTTCAAAATTACTAATATCATTTATATAACATCCTATTAAAATTTCATTTTGTGTTTCATTAATACTACTACAAGCAAAACAAATTTTTTCATAAATAGTTTTTTCAAAACTTTTATAGTAGCACAATTTAAATTTCATTTTTCCTCCTGATTTAATTATTTATTTTTATTGTAAAGAGTAAACTATTATATTAGGATATAAATAACCTTTTACTTTTATTCCTGAAATGGATTTACTGTATTTTCTACAACATTTCCTATATTTATAATTTTATTCTTAGTTTTTATTAAAAGTTATATATACATTTTAATTAAGAAAATAGCTAGCTTAAATTTCTAAACTAGCTATTACTTTTGCTATAAAATTAAATACTTGGTAAAAATACTTTTGGACCTCCACTTTCATAATAAATAGATATATTATCTCTCTTTATTATGAAACTGTTATTTGTTTTTAAATCTTTTATATAGATATCTATATAAAATCTTCCATCTTCTAATGAATCATAAACTTCTGCATTTCTTCCTAAAATTCTTAAAAATTCTTTTTGTAATGGATAACTTTTTCTAATACTTACTTTTTCACCATTTTCAGCTATGTAATTTTCTCCAAAATCTTCTAAGTCATTTATATTTTTATTTATTTCTACTGTTCCTATTACATCATTATTGAAAAGAAAATTAATTCTTTCTAGTTTTAAATCATCTCTTTTGCTATAAAATTCTATTAATAAATCAGTATTATACATAAAAGATATATCCTTTATCTCTGGGTAATCTTCCAATCTTACTTCACCTGTTTGATCTAAAATAGAATAATGATTTTCTGGAACTACATACACAAATTTTGTCATAAATATTAAAATAAAGAATATAAAAAATGTTACAACTATTCCTATAAATGTTCTCATTTTATCTCCCATAGTCTTTTACTCTTTTTAAAGATTTTTCTAGTATTTTTTCATTTTCAATTTGAGGTGATTTTATGTTTTTCTTAGGTATTGATACTAGTAAAAATTCCCATAGCCCTCTATTTTAGAAAGTTATGGGATTTTAGATTTACATATTTTGAGCTGCAGTCATTAAGAAAGGTATAATTTGTTTTTTTCTTGAAACAACATTTTCAAGTAAAATTTCATTATTAACTACTTCCTTCTTAAAAGCATTTTCTACTATTTCAATTTCTTTTCCATAAGTAAATACTAGAGAATTTGAATTTATAATATCTGTTACCACAAATAAGAATAATGAATATCCATATTTTCCTATTTCATGCTCAATTTCTTTTGCTATTTCTTCTTTTCTTGCTACCAATTCTCCTATTTGTACTGTGTTGATTTGAGCAACTGCAATTTCCATATCACCAATAGGGAATATTTTCTTATCTTGATTTATAATTTCCTTCATACTTGACTTAGCCATTGAAGTTCCTGCAACTAACATTTCCATACCATATTCTGATATATTATCTACTTTTGCAAGTTTTGCTAATTCCTTTGCCACTTCAATATCTCTACTTGTACAAGTTGGAGATTTAAAAAGTAAAGTATCAGAAAGAATTGCACTCAACATAAGTAAAGCAGTCTTTTCATCAGGTTCAATCTTAGCTTCCTTATATAGTCCATATACTATTGTAGATGTACATCCAACTGGCTCTGTCCTTATTTTTGTAGCTTCATTTGTTTGGAAGTTAGCAAACTTATGATGATCTACAACTTCAAGTATATGTGCATCTTGTATTCCTTCAACTGATTGTGAAAATTCATTATGGTCAACCATAATTACCTTTTTTCTATGGAAATCTATAAGGTGCTTTGTTCTTATTGTTCCATATACTTTTCCATCATCTTCTAAAACAGGGAAGTTAGTTTGGTTTGCGTCCTTCATTATTCCTCTAATTTCATTTAAGAAATCTTCTTTATTGAAGTTGAATAGAACTTTATTTGTATTTAAAATTCCTCCAACTGATATTGATTGGCTGATTAGAGATATAGCCTTAAAGAATGAATGTCTAACTAACATAATTGCACATTCTGATGTTACACGTGGACTGATAAAGTCACCTTTTCTACAACATACTATTACAACTCTTGCCCCAGCCTGAATAGACTTATCTATACCATCTGTTAAAGAAGTTGTTATAACTATATCACCTTTCTTTAAACTCTCTAATTCTGATGCTTCTTTTAAATTTGAAGCAATTTCTCCTTCAGGATAGTTTCCACTTATAACTTCCCCTTCCAAAGCTTCTTTCAAATTTTCAAAAGTAGTACTATATTTACTAAATAAATCTGAATAATCTATTTCTAAATAAGTATTTGCTATATCTGAAATACTTAACATAGTTTTGAAATATCCTTCTGTGTCTATAACTGGTAAACTTGAGAAATTTTCTTTTGTCATTAAGTCTAATGCTTCTTTGATTGAATCTTCTGTGGATATTGTACTCTTTTCAACATAATTTAAATCTGTTATTTGAGCACTTACAGTTTTTAAAAGTTTAGGACTTTTCACTCCTAATTTATCTAAAACAAATTTTGTTTCTTTATTAATTTCACCAAGACGACAAGGAATAGCATTAAATCCTTGTTGCTTTCTTAAATTCGACATTGCTATACTTGAGCAGATGCTATCTGTATCTGGATTTTTATGTCCAAAGACTAAAATTTCTTCCATTAATTTCTTTCCTCCATATTTTTTTTATTTATTCATTATAACATATTTTTTAACCTTTACTCAAAAAATAATTCGTCTTTCTATTCCTTGTTTTGACAAAAAATGTTGCTTCTTGTAAAATTAAAGATGCATATATAACTGTGGAATAAAAAACAAGTGGGTTACTTTATTTGTAACTCACTTATTTTTTATCTTATTAATTATTAAAATGGACCATATTGTATTTGTGTTGCTATAGCTAAGAATATAAATGAAACTAGCCACCAAAGTGCAAAAAGAGGTGCTAGATATTTCATCCATGTCTTAAATGATATAGTTCCACACATAGCTAAAGCTGCAAGAATTTCTCCTCCAGTTGGAGCCATAACATTTGTAAAGGCATCTTCTAATTGGAAAGCTAGAACAGCTGTTTGTCTTGTAATTCCTATCATATTTGCTAAAGGAATCATTATTGGCATTGTTATAGCAGTTTGACCTGAACCCGATGGAACTACTACATTAAATTTAAAGGATCTACTTTAAAATTATGTTTACTTTCTAATTCTTTTTCACAAACCATATCAATATGGCCTTGTAAAATTATTCCTTTAGAGTTCTCATAACCTTTTGTTGCAGGTTTTATGATAATATAACATTTAAATTCTCATCTTGATAAGCTTCTAAACTAAGTTTTTTAGCTGTTTCAATAAGAAAAACGCTAACAACTTTTTCATTTCCTGATTCTCTAGGAATTTTAGAAAGTTCTTCAAAATAGTAAAATACTCTTTTTGGTTTTAAATTTTCTAATTTTCTCATGCTTTCTCCTTCCATTCACTCTCTTTATGTAATTAGAAAACAAAGAGCTGCCAAGAAAAATTATTTTTTACTAAAAATATATTTGTTCTACTGAGAAACTATCTGAAATTCTTAAATAGAAATCTAAGACATCTCTTAAAGCATATATTGGAACTGGTCCTACCAATTCTGTGTCAACAACATTTACATTATATCTGTTAGCTTCAGATTTTATAGTTTCAAAAACTCTATGTATAGGAGTTTTTTCATAATTTATCATATTCATTGACACTTGAATTTGTTTCTTTTCTTCAAGTTCTAAAGCTATTGCTCTGATACAAGAATATCCTCCAGTTGCTGACCTAATTGCTTTTACAATTTTTTTCCCAATTTCAAGGTTATATGTATCTAAGTTAATATTAAAAGCTATTAATGGAAATCTAGCACCTGTAACTGTTCCACCAGATTTTGCATTAAATTCTTTTGGTCCTTCATCTGGAGCCCATTTAGGATCTTTCATTTTTTCTTCTAAAGCTTCATATTGTCCCTTTCTAATACTAGGTAAAGTTTTTCTATATTCTCTTTCTTGTGCATCCTCATAGAAGTATACTGGGACACCTAGTTCTCCTAAATATTTTCCAAACTCTTTAGCTATTTCAACAGCTTCTTCTGTTGTTATATTTTTAACTGGTATAAACGGAACAACATCTACAGCTCCCATTCTAGGATGAGATCCTTTATGAGTTCTCATATCTATTAATTCAACAGCACTCTTAGCTAATTTTTTTGTAGCATTTAAAACTGCACTAGGTTCTCCTTTATAAGTAAAAACTGTTCTGTTATGATCAACATTAGAATCTATATCAACTATTTCTATATTTTTTTCATCTATAAAAGATTTTTTCACTTTTTCAACTAATTCAAGATTTGTTCCTTCACTTATATTTACTTCAGCCATTAATACTTTATCCATTTTTTACATCCTCTCTTTCTATTCTTTTTATTTTAATAAACCGATTATTTTTTCAACATTAGCTAATAATATAGCACTCTTTACTATTTCAAATGATTTATCCATAAGTGGATAGAAAATAACATCATTTTCCATAAAATCAACCTTTTCTCTAAGAGTTCTATATGCTTCTTTAGTACCAAGTCCTAAATTCTTTGCATCCCAAAAATCAGCAGCTTGAGCTGCACATAAAAGTTCAATACTTAGTACATGTTGAGCATGATCAACTATTGTTCTTGCTTTTCTAGCTCCTATTGTCCCCATACTAACATGGTCTTCTTGATTTGCTGATGTTGGAATAGAGTCAACAGAAGCTGGGTGAGCTAAAACTTTATTTTCTGAAACTAAAGCAGCAGCAACATATTGTGGTATCATAAAACCATCATTTATTCCACCGTTTTTTACTAAAAATGCAGGTAATCCATGTGACAAAGCAGGATTTACCATTTTTTCAATTCTTCTTTCAGAAATGTTAGCAATTTCAGATACTAAAATTCCAAGTGTATCCATAGCTATTGCAATTGGTTGTCCATGGAAGTTTCCACCTGAAATACAAACACCATTTTCTCCAGGAAAAATTAGTGGGTTATCTGTAACTGAGTTTATTTCTGTTTCAACAGTTTGTTTAACATAGTCAAATGCTAATCTAGATGCTCCATGAACTTGTGGAGTACATCTTAAAGAATAAGCATCTTGCATTCTTTTTTCACCTTGTCTTGTTGTTCTCTTTGAGTCTTTTAATAATTTTCTAAGGTTTTCAGCTGAATCTATTTGTCCTTTATGAGGTCTTATTAAGTGTATTCTTTCATCAAAAGCATCTATTATTCCTCCTAAAGCATCTACAGTAAGAGAAGCTATAATATCAGCTTGTTTCAATAAATTTTCAGCATCATAAACAGCTAAAACAGCATTTCCCATCATTGCTTGAGTTCCATTTATAAGAGCTAGTCCTTCTTTAGCCTTTAATGTTATAGTAGAAATTTCAGCTCTTTTCATAGCTTCTTTTCCAGGAAGAATTTCTCCATTGTATTCTGCTTCACCTTCTCCCATCATTGGTAAAACCATATGAGCCAAAGGACATAAATCTCCAGATGAACCAACAGAACCTTTTGATCTAACTATTGGATGTACTCCTGCATTTAACATATTTAATAAGCATTCTATTGTTTCAATCATAACTCCTGAAAAACCTTTACTAATAGCATTGGCTCTAAGTAACATCATTGCTCTTACAACTTCTGTGTCAAATGCTTCTCCAACTCCACAAGCATCTGAATAAATTAAATTTTTTTGTAATAATTCTAACTCTTTTTCAGAAATAGGAACATTTTCAAATTTTCCAAAACCTGTGTTAATTCCATAAATAGGTATTTTATTTAAAATAGCATCCTCAACATATTTTCTTGATACTAAAATTGTATCTTTTTGTTTTTCATCTAGTTTTACTTTAGCTCCAAATCTTGCAACTGCAACCACATCTTCAATTGTTAAATTACTTCCATTTATTTCTACTATTTTTTGCATAACTAACTCCTTTTTTATAATTTATAAATTTTTTATTTGTTCTTCAAATTCATTTACTATTTTTTCATCTTTTATAAGAGGTAGGTTAGCTTTCACATTAGATTTTCCCATATTGATACCAATATAAGATAGATCTACACCAGCTTGTAAATCTGTTATACAAGCAGGATTTGATTTTTCTAATAATTTTTTCCCAATTTCGTTTACTTTTTTATTTAATAAAGCATTTGAAAGAGGTACTTTTGCAGCTTCAATACCTGCATTTTGAATAGCTTTTTTTCTAATTTCTTTTTCATCTTCAGTTGATTTTGGTAATTTATAAGCATTAACAATCAACATGTACGCTTTATTATCCTCAACTGCTCCTTGTAAAAATTTAACCTTTGCCTCATTTAATTCTTTTATTATATTATCATATTCCTTGTCAGAATAGCCGTAGTCTTTCCCTTTAGAAAGGTTAGCAACCATTCCCATTAGTCCAGATGCCATAGCTCCAACTATAGCTGATGATGATCCTCCTCCAACTGTAAAATCATTTTCATCTAATATTAAATCAAATATTTCTTTATAATTCATATTTTCTCCTATCATTTAAAAGATAATCTTTCCCCTTTTTATAACATGCTCCACTTCATTTACTCCAAACTTATAAACTACATTTTTATAACTATCAGAATTTCTAATTTGTATATCAGCAAATTTCCCCACTTCTAATGATCCATAATCCTTATCAATTCTTAATGCCTTAGCTCCTCCAAGCGTAGCAGCTCTGATGGCTTCATTTTCTGACATTTTATGATTTCTACATGCTAATATCATTGAAATATTCATATCTTCTACCCAATTTCCAGGATTTAAATTTGTTGCAATTGCTATTGTCATTCCTTTATCCAACATTGGTTTAGGATCAAAAGGTTTTTTATGGTTGACAGAAAAATCAGTACTTGGTATTAAAACTCCAACAACATCTGACTCTTTTAATAGACCTATATCTTCCAAACTTAAATAGTTTAGATGACCTACATTCGCTGCTTTTAATTCAGCAGCAACTTTGGCTCCACCTATCGCTGAATAACATTCTGTATGTAATGTTGGTAACATATTGTTTTCTAAACCAGCTTTTAAAATCTTGTAGCAATCTTTAGCAGTATAGTAACCATCATCACACCAAACATCACAAAATTGAGCAAGGTTTTCTTTTTTTATTATTGGCATAACTTCTTTAATCATAAAATCTATATATTTTTCTTTTCCCATCTCAGTATCAAAATAATGGGCTCCTAAATATGTACTTAATATTGTTTGTGGAGTTTTTTCTTTTAAAATATTTATTAATTTTAGAAGTCTAAGCTCTGTATCTTTATCAATGCCATATCCAGACTTTATTTCAACAGTAGTTGTTCCATGTTTTAACATTCTATTTAATTTTACTAAAGAAGAATTTATAAGTTCTTCATCAGTAGAATTTCTAGTTGAAAATATAGATGCCTCCAATCCAGTTCTAGGAATCTTATTTTTTATTTCTTCTTTATTCATAGTAAAAGAAGCAACATATTCATCTACTCTACTTTCACCAAAAATAAGATGTGTATGGCAGTCAACATACCCAGGCATAACAACTTTGTTAGAACAATCAATTTCCTGAAATGTACTTGACAAAATTTCCTCTTTTAACTTCTCATAAGCTCCAATTTTTTTTATTTTTGCATCTTCAATTAATAAAGAAATATTTTTATTTAAGCCTATTAAATCTTTTGCATTTTCTTCAACAGTTAGTAATTCTCTACAATTCTTTAAAAGTATATAATTCATAAACTCACCTAAATTAATTCATAAATAATGGACAAATAATTCCTACTACCATAAGTGGGATATCGTAACATATAAATTGAGGTACACAAGTATCCCAAATATGATCGTGTTGTCCATCAGCATTCAATCCTGCTGTAGGACCTAAAGTTGTATCAGAAGCTGGAGAACCTGCATCTCCTAGTGCTGCTGCAACTGCTATCATAAATACTATTGCAGCTGGAGAAAAACCAAGTTTTAGAGATAAAGGAACATAAATAGCAGCTATAACAGGTACTGTACCAAAAGATGTTCCAATTCCCATAGTTATAAGAAGTCCTAATAAAATCATTATAGTAGATCCTGCTAATTTTGAACCACCTAACATGTTAAATGCACTTTCAACTAACTGATCAACAGCTCCAGTTGCTCTAATAACAGTAGCATATCCAGAAGCTATAAGCATTACAAATGCAATAAATCCCATTAAATGAATTCCACCTTCTAAAACTTCTTGAATTTCTTTCCACTTAACAACTCTGGTAACTACCATAAATATCATAGCAGCTATTGCTCCAAGTGGTAATAAACCTGTTATTAATTGAACAACTAATGCTATAATTCCTGCTCCAAGAGTTAACCAGTGTTTAGCTTCAATGACTACTTTTTCATTGTTATTAGAAAGTTCTTCATAATGTTCATTTTCTATTTTATATTCTCTATTTTTTGAATAGTATATTAAGCCACAAACTAAACCAAATAACATAGAAAGTCCTGCAATCCAAGTAGTTTTCCAAACAAGATCTAAGCCTATATTTAATCCTGCATCATTAACAGAATCTCTAACTATTCCTTGAAATATAGCACCATAGGCTACAGGAATTGTTATATAAGGAGCTTTTAATCCAAAACCAAAGCAAATTGCTAGCATTCTTCTATCCATTTTCATTTGATTCATCATTGCTAAAAGTGGAGGAATTAATATAGGGATAAATGCAATATGTACTGGAATAATTGTTCCTGAAGCTATAGATACTAAAACAATTATTATAGCTAGAATAAATTTATTTCCCTTTACAAGTTGAGAAATTTTCTTTGCTAAAATATCTGCTGCACCAGTTTTACTTATAGTATATGCCAATGCTCCAAGTAAAATATAACTAAGAGCTGTATTAGCATTTCCTCCCATTCCGCCGATGAATGTAGTCATAGTTTCTGTAAGGTCAAATCCTCCAGCCAATCCAGCAGTAAGAGCTGCTAACAAAAGTGCCGCAAGAACTGGTAATTTAAATAAACATATTACTGTTAAAACAAGAACTGATATTACGATTGGATTAAAAAGTAACATAAAAATCCTCCTTTTCTTATATAAAATAATTTTACTATCTGTACTATATAAACATAATAATTTTTAATTTACTTACTACTTTTCTATTTGATATATTTATTTCAATTTTGTATATAGAAAAATGTGATGCAAAATAGCCAAGCTAATCTTGCATCACATTGAACTATTTATTCATTTTTTATCTGTATTTTCCTTTTGGTCCAAAAGTTACTTTTTCAGCAGGTTGCCACCATAAAGGAACCTTGATAGAATCTGTTGTAAATTTACCTTTTCCATTTGCAACATCTTTAGCAGATTGATATCCAGCTTGTGCATGACGGATAACCCCTATTCCAGAGTCTGTTGTCAAGCAAGCAGCAAGTCTTCTATCTGCTTCTTCAGTTCCATCAGCTATCATTGTAACACCTGTATGAACTGCTTCTCCCATTGAATAGTTTTGTTGAATTGCTATCAAATCACATCCAGCAGCACAATCTAAAAGTCCATTTAGATATGGCCAGTCTGAAATGTAATCTCCACCATCAGGCATGTTTTCAGATTCGAATGTAGGATTTACTATAGAACCAGAGTCAAGGTTATCTCTTGAGAATGCAACTGTTCCCTTAATTCTTCCATCTTTTATAGCTTGGTTTATAGCAAGACCAAATTTCTTTCTTTCTCCAAATCCCATATAACAAACTCTTGCTGGCATTCCTTCAATTGGTAAATTCTTTCTAGCTAAATTTATCCATCTTTCAACAAGTTTATCACCTTTACAAATTTCTAAAGCTATGTCATCAGAAACTTTTAAATCTTCAGGATTTCTTGATAAGCAAGTCCATCTGAATGGTCCTCTTCCTTCACAGAATAAAGGTCTTATGTATTCAGCAACGAATCCTTTAATTTTCATAGCTTCTTCTCTAGGGAAACCTGCATCCATACATTCTTTCCTTATTGAAGTTCCATATTCAAAAACTTCAACTCCATCTGCTTTTAATGCAACCATAGCTGCAAGTTGTCTTTTCATAGTTTCTCTAGCAAGATGTAAATATTTATCTCTATCATTTATTCTTAATTCATCTGCTTCTTCTGCAGTGTAACCAGAAGGAAGATAAGATATAGGGTCATGACATGGACACATTTCTGAACATATATCAGGTCTAAAATCACTAGCTAAAACCTTTTCATATATGTCAGCAGCATTTCCAACTACTCCTATTGAGATAGGTCTTTTGGCTGTAGCATTTTCTTTTGCAAGTTTTATTGCGTCTTCAAGAGTAGGAGCAATTAAATCAAGATAATCTTTTTCAATTCTTTTCTTTAATATTTTTTCATTAACATCCACTACTATACAAACTCCACCATGCATCTTCATAGCCCAAGTTTGGTTTGCTCCCATTCCTCCAGCTCCAGCAGTTAGATATATTTTTCCTGTTAAATCATCATTAAATCTCTTCATTGCTATTGCAGAAAGAGTTTCAAATGTTCCTTCTATAACACCTTGAGTTCCTATATATTCCCAAGGAGCAGCAGTATATTGTGCGAATATAGTAAGGTTCTTATCTTGTAAATCATAGAATCTTTCCCAAGTTGCTTGCATTATATTTGTAGTTGCCATAACAACAACAGGAGCTTCTTTATGAGTTTTAAAGATTGCTACTGGCATTCCTGATTGAACTACTAAGGTTTCATCATCTTCAAGATTCTTTAAAGAATCTACAATTGCCCAGTATGATTCCCAGTTTCTAGCACACTTACCATTCCCACCATAAATTACAAGTAATTCTGGAATTTCAGCATTTTCCATATTGAACTCTAACATTCTAAGGATAGTTTCTTGACGCCAACCTTTACATCTTAAAGTTTCTTTGTCTTTTAAACCTCCACCTTGTGCCTTTACTTCATAAAGAATTTCTGGATTTTCTCTAAAATACAATCCTTTTTCTCCATTCATAGAACTTCACTCTCCTTCTAATTAGATTTTTAATTTCATTTCATGTGAACTAAGTTTTTATCTTATGAGCTCATTATATTTTATAATCGTTAATCTTCCGTTTTTATTTTTATATTTTTTTAATTTTTTTATTTTTTTTAAAATAAAATTAGTTATTATAAACATAATATTCATTTATCATAGCTAATTTAAGTAATTATTTATAATTTTTTATATTTAAAAAATTTTTTAAATATTCTATTTCTGCTTTATCTCTTGTCGAATCTAAATAGTTTATAGCCTTATAGTAATAGAAATTAGAATTCTCTATTAAGATTTTCTTGATATCTTCATACTTTTCTATATTTTTACTTTCAATAGAATATACAATAATGGCTTCTACAAAGTAAACCATTCCTATGTCTCTTGGATTGTTTATTATTTTTCCTTCTGACATTGCACATTTTAAATAATGGATAACCTTTAAATTATCTTCTTCCAAAAATGCATTTAATGCTAAAAATGCATTTAAGACTGAGTTTTTCCAATATGAATCAAAATTTTTTATTATTTTTTCAGCTTTCAAAAAAAACTTTTTCATATTCTCAAAATTTCCAATTAAATAACTAGTTTTTCCTGCATTTATATAAAAAGTAGAAAGACAAGAAGCTTCATAATTTTCGCATAAATTTATAGCTTTATTGAATAGTTCCATAGCTGTTTCAAAATCACTTTCGGAATTTCTTATTTCACCAATATAATTGTAGTTAGCTGCTATACTTATAGAATTTTTATCTCCCACTCTTTGGAATTCTAAAAATAACTCAATAGATTTTTTAAACAATACTTCTGCTGTTTTAAACTCATCTTTTATAAGATAATAAACACCATATAATCTATAGAATATTCCAATATCATTAGTTTTTTCTTTTTTTGCTATTTTAATTCCTTCAATTATATGTTTTAACATAATTTGAGAATTATTAATTTGAATTGCATAGATAGCCATTTGTTTATGAGCGGAAATTTCTATTTTTTCTTCTTTTAAATCTTTAGCAACTCTAATAACTCTATTCATTAAATTTACACCATCAGTATAACTACCTTCTCTTATTAAGTATCTACCTTTACAATATATGAAAATTAATTCAATTTTTTTAATTTCTTCTATATCTGAAGAACTCATTTTAGATTTTTTTACTAACATAAGTTCTTTTTCAATTTCATTCATCCATTTATTTGTTTTATCATTTCCTAAGAATAATTTAACCTGTTTACTTAAATCAAAGTCGTCTAAATTAGGAAATATTTCATGATTAAAATTTAAATAGTAATTTAAAATAAACACATCATATTTTAAAGTTTTTATATTTTCATTAGCCTTTTGGTAATGATACTTAAGCTTGTTATAAATAGTTATGTTATTTAAACTAGAAAGATCTTCTTCTAAAGTTTTTGCAATCTCCATATTGATGATTTGTTTTGATGAATCATTCATCTTATTAAAAATATAATCCTTATAGGCTGAGTATGTAAATGTTATTATAACCTCATTATCTTTTTTCTTTTCTTCAATTATACTTTTTTCTATCAATAGGTTTAGAATTTTTAAAGCTTCAAAAGGTTTTAAATTTATAAGTTTCAATAATGTATTTAAATTAACATCTCCATAAAAAACTGAAATTATCTTCAGTATATTCATTTCATCTTCAGTCAAGTTTAAAAATTTATCTTGTAGAACATTATATAACTTAGAAGTAATTTCATTATCTTTCTTATTTTTTTTAAAAAGTTCAATATATTCTCTTAAAAAGAAAGGATTTCCTTTAGATTTTTCAAAAATCTCATCTATTTCTTCATTTCCAATCTTTTTTTGAAAAAAATTTTTCTTAACAATAAGTTCAATCTCTCTTTTTGAAAAAGGATTTAAATCTATTGCAAGAATTTTATTTAAATCTTTTAAAGTTAGAAATAATCTATCTGTTCCACTATCTATAGCATTAGTTTTTGTTAAAATAAATAGAACATTTAAATGGGTATGTAAAATTAGATTTATCAATAATTTTATACTCAATTGATCTGCCCACTGAATATCTTCAAAAACTATTATAATTTTTTTATTTTTACTTAGTATATCCAAAACACTATAAATTGAGTTATAAATTAAATCCACATTAAAATTTTCTTTGTTTTCAAGTAATTCACTAGAAGGCTGAATATTATTTACTCCGTCAAAAAATATATTTTTTAAAATTTTATCCCATAAATTTGGTCTTGTTAAATTAGATTTTAAGAGTTCATTTTCCATATCTTTTATGACATTCATCCAGGGCAAATACGAAAAATCTTTTTCCACACTGAAGCAGGCTGTTTCAAAAATTTTAAATTTTCCTTTATTCCTATTTAAAATTTCTTTTTTTAGAAAAGTTTTTCCAATTCCAGATTCTCCAGTTATTAAAATGGATTTATTAGAATGTTCTTTTTGAAAATTGTCTAAATTTAATTGCATACTATCTAATTCAAAATCTCTACAATAAACCTCCATTTTATTTTTATTAAAATTAGTTTCTTTAGTTTTTTCAATAAATTTTAAAGCTTCTCTGTATATATTTTTTATTTCATCAGGAGGCTCTATCCCAAGTTCATCATCCATAAGTTTTTCTATATTTTTATACTCATTGATGATTTTATCATAACGTCCTTTTTGTTTATAGAATTTCATTAAATATAAATAGGCCTTGTCATTAAAATTATCTGTTGCAAGAAGAGAAGTAATAGACGTTTCTAAACTTTCAAATCTATTTTCTAAAAAATCCTTTTCTATCTTCTCCTCAGCTGTTTTTATAAATAATTCTTTATAGAAAGTATTTATTTCTAGTACCCAATAATCAAAATCTATAGATTCTTTAACATAAAAACCTTTTAAAAAATCTCCTGTGTATAACTCGAAATTCTTTAAAGGATCTTCTTGAAATTTTTCAACATCAATTTCAATATCTAAATCTTTATTTAAAGTTAAAATAGACTTATTTGGAGATAAAATAACATCTTCTCTAAAACTTTTTCTAATTTTATGAAGAGCATTCCTTAAACTAATTTTAGCATTTTGTTCATTAGAAGAAGCCCAAAACATCCCCGCAACTTCATCTCTACTCACAACCTTTTTTAATAATATATAGTAAAAAAACGCTGTTAATTTTCCACTAGGTAAAAAAATTTCTTTTTTATCTTCATATATTTTAGGATATCCAAATAGTTTGCAAATAATTTTAGTCATAGATATTCCTCCTAAAGAAATAATTTATTTAAATTTTAGGTACTATATTGTAAGCATCTTTTCCTTGTAATAATAGTGTCAGTTCAGGAGTTAAGGGAACTGGCTGAATTACTTTATTTATAAAGAAGCATTTTCCAGCTGTCTCTTTTCCAACTTCTATTGATTTTTTTAATCCTTTTGGAAAATCTTTTACTTCTGTATCTAAAATATCAATTAAAACTAACATTACATTATCAATTTTTAACCCTTTTTCCAATGTTAAATTATAATAATTTATTAAGAAATCATGAATTTTTATAAGCATTCTTAAATAAGCAATAGAAATCCAATTTATCAAATAATCTTGATAATTTTCTAATCCTATTTTTTCTAATTGCTCATCATCTATATAAATTGCTAGAGTGTATCTATTATCTATATTTTTTTTATCTTCTTCAATATAAGCATATTCTAATAGTGTTTTCTCTATTTTAAATTTCAATTCTTGTTTTTTTAGAGATTCATAATAAAAATAAAATTTTATTCCTTTATCTTCTATTTCTCCTTTAACAATTTCATTTTCCTTTAATTGATTAGAATCTATTTTTAAATTTTGCCCTAAATATTCTTCTGAATTCACAAGTGATATTATGATATTACTTAATACATCATCTGTATTTAACTCAGATGATAACTTAAATTTTTCATTTTTTATATTTTTATTAAAGTATAAAAAATCTATTTTTTCAGCCTCATATCTATCAATGATATAGTTACATATATTCTTAATAAGAATAAAATGAAAAATATACAGAAATCTATTTTTAATTTCATCTTTATTCTTTATGCCATATTTTTCATGAATTATTTTAAAATATTCATACTTATCAGTTTCTAAATTTTCTAATACATCTTTATATTCCTCAGCATTAAAAAGGATTTCTGTTTTCTCTCCATTACCAAAAATAACATTATTATTATTTTTTAAAATATACATATTTTTCATATAGTTCCTCCTATTCCGTTAATATTAAGTTAATTGTATAATTTTTTCGTTAATAATTCGTTAATAGAAATAAAAGTCTTATCTGATTCTATCAGAATAGCCTTAAATATTCAATATAATAGTATTTTTTTAGTGAAATATGAAATAAAAAGAGAATTATTTAAGATTTTATTCTTAAAAATTCTCTTTTCTTTATTTTTATATTAAGGGATAATTAAATTTTTAATTCTGTTCAGTTTTTTTAGCTCTTGAAGTAAATAATATATCAGTTATAGCTCCTAATAAAATAAATGATACTCCTATATTAATAAATATCCATTTTTTTATTATTATTGTTCATCTCAGTATTCCTCTTTTATCATTTAACTCTACTTTTTTAACTATTAAGATGCTACTGCAAACAAACAATAAGCTTCTTAATTATTTCCCATTCTTTAATTATATATTCCTTATTTTAAAACATATCTAAATAAAGTGATATTTTTAAATTCACTTTAAAAATTGTTTTATTAAATAGGAGTTATTACATTTGTAATAACTCCTACTCAATTAGAAATAAGGAATATTTAAAAAAAATTGTTACTAATCAATTATTAGTCATCCCAACATTCTGTATTTTCTAAAC
>ERZ773018.353-NODE-353-length-28987-cov-6.232476_pt1 | contig 28987 bp, 29 predicted proteins | sample MGYA00580840_ERZ773018 | MGnify/ENA primary metagenome ERZ773018 (study PRJEB29015, sample SAMEA2738125) | human oral metagenome | biome: human oral; feature: human-associated habitat; material: saliva | place: China | collected 2256 ... | reverse complement strand
GAGAGCTCCACAAAGGCTCTCTCAACAATAATGGACGTCGCAGTAATCTTATAAACTATTAGTTATTTACTAATGTAACTCTCTTATTTTTTATTTTTGTTATTTGAATAATAAATTTATACCTTCAACTCAGAGTCCATTCCTAATAGAGCCTTATATTTTTCTAATATTGGCTTTACTTCAATGTTAACAAATTTTTCTGTTTGTTCTGCTGCAAAACCAATAAAGTTTTTAGGTTCTAGTATAGAAAGTAACTTAGCCTTATCTAATTTAAAGTAGTCGTCATTAACTATTCTATCAATTAAATCATTATCTTTTCCTTCTACTTTAACTTGTTTACCAGCTTCCATAGAGTGAACTCTTATTCTTTCATGAAGTTCTTGTCTATCTCCACCTGCTTTTACACATTCCATTATTATATATTCAGTTGCCATAAATGGAAGTTCACTCATTATATGTTTTTCTATTATCTTATTATATACAACTAAACCTTCCATAATGTTGTTCCAAATAATTAGTATAGCATCAACTGCTAAAAATGCTTGAGGTAAAGATAATCTCTTGTTAGCTGAGTCATCAAGAGTTCTTTCAAACCATTGAGTTGAAGCAACCATTGCTGTACTTTGTTGTAATGCTATAACAAACTTAGCAAGAGATGAAATTCTTTCACTTCTCATTGGATTTCTTTTATATGCCATTGCAGATGAACCAATTTGACTCTTTTCAAAAGGTTCTTCTACTTCTTTTAAATGTTGTAATAATCTTAAATCATTAGTAAACTTATGAGCAGATTGAGCTATATTTGCTAGTAAATTCATTATTTCTGAATCAACTTTTCTATCATAAGTTTGACCTGTTACTGCAAATCTCTTATCAAATCCCATTTTTTTAGAAACTAGTACATCTAATTCCTCAACTTTTGAAAAATCTCCATTGAATAAATCTTTAAAACTTGCTTGTGTTCCAGTTGTTCCTTTTACTCCTCTAAATCTTAAAGTATTTTCTCTAAATTCTAATTCTTCTAAATCTAATAATAGAGATTGTAGCCATAATGTTGCTCTTTTTCCTACTGTTGTAAGTTGAGCAGCTTGAAAATGTGTAAATCCTAAAGTTGCTACATCTTTGTTTTCTAAAGCAAACTTAGATAAATTATTCATAACATTCACAAGTTTAGCTTTTATTATTTCAAGCCCATCTTTAATTTGTATTAAATCTGTGTTATCTCCAACGAAAGCACTTGTTGCTCCTAAGTGGATAATAGGCATAGCTAAAGGTGCTTGTGTTCCAAAAGTATGAACATGAGCCATAACATCATGTCTGAATTCTTTTTCTTTTTTTGCTGCTAGCTCATAGTCGATATTATGAATATTTTTTTTCATTTCATCTATTTGTTCTTGAGATATATCCAATCCTAATTCCTTTTCAGATTCTGCTAATGCAATCCAAAGTTTTCTCCAAGTTGAGAATTTCTTATCAGGTGAAAAGTTATACATCATTTCTTTAGAACTGTACCTTTCACATAGTGGGTTTGAATAGATTTCGTTATTCATTATTTGCCTCCATTTTCATTATAATGGCATCTTCAGTAGGATCTGAATAATAGCCTTTTCTTATTGATATTTGTTTAAAATTATTTTTTTTGTAAAAATTTATTGCTTTTTCATTGCTTTTTCTAACTTCTAAGAAAATATCTTTAGTTTTTATTTTATCTAAAAGTTCTTGAGCAATACCTTTATTTCTACATTCTTCTATAGTTGCTATTGCAAGAATTTCATAGACATCTATACTATCTAGAACCATTAAATATCCACAAATTTTCTCATCTATAAGATAAGCATAAATAAATGAATTATCAGCTTTTACTAAATTCTCTGTGGATTCTTTACTGAAAGCAGAATTTTTAAAAATATCTTTTTCTAAGTTAAAAATTTGTTCTATATAGTCTACATCATTGATTGTTAACTTCTTAATCATTGAATATCCTCTACATTCCAATTACATATTACAATAAAAATAAGTGGGTTACATTAAAATTTATAAGATTACTGCGACATCCTATAATGGTGAAAGAGCCTTTGTGGAGCTCTAGAACCATTATAGGCTGGCAAGTAACTGTTATAATTTAGTAACAAACTATTTTTATTTTACTAGCCCTATTCTATTTAAAGGCCAGAATCTAACTATTGCTCTTCCTCTTATTCTGCTTCCCTTAACAAAGCCCCAATATCTTGAGTCAGAACTATTATCTGTATTATCACCTAAAGCTAAATAGTAGTTATCCTCTAAAATAATTTCTACTGTTTCTCCATTTAGTAATTTATTTCTAACTTTTTCATCAGAAATAAAATCTAGAATGGGACCTGTTTCTTCTCCGTTTACAACAAATTTTAAATTAGGCATAATCATTTCTACTATAGTGAGAGTCCCTTGTTTTCTATAGTCATTTCTATGATTTACATATTCATTAATATCATATTTTATCTTTAACTTATCAAAAATTTTATGTTTTAATCCATAATAAAGATTTTTAAAAAACTCAAATGGTTCCTTATAAAATGCCTCTTCTACAATAGCATCAACATTTACTCCAGCATTCTCAAGAGCTTCTCTATATTTTCCAGCAGGAATAATTTCTAACTTATCCCCTTTTTTTGGAATTTTCCATTCTTGTTCTCCTATTCCATTATTACTATATCTTCTAAAATCTGTTTTTTCTCCATTTATATATAAGCTTCCATCTTGTATTTTTATAGTTTCTCCAGGTAATCCCATTGCTCTTTTTGTATAAAAATCTTCATCTCTCATTGGTTCATCAAAAATTATGATACTATTTCTTTTTGGTTCTGTAAATTTATATGAAACCATATCTGCAAAAACTCTATCTCCAATTTCTATTGTTGGTATCATTGAACCTGTAGGAATTTTAAAATTTCCTATATAGAATTTTTGAATAACTACAACCAATATAAGTGCTGACCCTATTGTTTCGACATAATAAAGAATTTTTTTGTAATATTTAGCTTTACTTTCATTTTTTGCTATTTTATTTACAAATTTCTCCCTGCGTGTATCAAATTTTTTAGCTAAGTCCTTTTCTTTTATAAATATATAAGCAAAGAAAAGAGTTAGAAAAAAATAAAATATTCCATATAATATTGTCTTCATTAACAACATCCTCCTAATATATACTAAAATCGTATTCATTATACCATATTTTTTATATTAAATTACAGTTTTTATTAATATTTTTTTAAAGTCCTTTGTATCTTTAAAATTTATTTTTATTTTCCAATTCTTGACTTTACAATTCAGAAATTTATGTTATACTAAAATGGTATACAAATCGGAGGTTTTTATGAAGAAAAATTTTTTTATTTTAAGTTTAATCTTATTCATCTTTTACTCTTTTAATTTATTTGCTCTAAATTTTCCTAAAAAAGCTGATAAAATTGAAGATTTTATTCCTAAAGGTTGGAAGAGTATTATAATAAAAAAAGGAGATTTAAATAAAGATAAAATAGATGATGTCGTTTTAATCATTGAAAAAAACGATCCTAAAAATTTTAAAAAAAATGAGGAATCGTATCAAACCAGTCCTGAGAATTATAATCCAAGAATTATATTAGTTCTATTTAAGGATAAAAACTCAAAATATACTTTGGTAGCCAAAAATGATAAAGGATTTATCATCTCACCAGGTGAGGCTTATGAATCTGGATTACAAAATCTGGAATCACCTGATTTTGACAATGATTTATCTAAGTCCATAACTATAAAAAATAATACTTTACGTATTTTTACTTTTGCAGAATTAACTAGAAGTAGTAGCTCTTCTATATATATTTTTAGATATCAAAATAATAGATTTGAACTTATTGGTTTGGAAAATCAAAATGTTTTTGGCAATGCTGAATATATGGATACTTATAATTATTCTTTTAACTTCTCAACAAAAAAATTAAAAATACACAATTTAAGAGAAAAGTTAGAAAGTAATATGAGAAAAGAAGAAAAAATCGAAAAGAAACTAAATATTAAAGAAAGTTATGTTTTAGATACTATGTTGGAAACTACGGGTGTAGATATTTTAGATAAATATGCTCATGAAATAAAAAAATAATTTAATATAGGAGGCAGTTATGAAAAAGAAAGGTTTATTTTTTAGTTTTTTATTATTTATTGTTTGTTCATTTAATTTATTAGCTGAAAATTTCCCTCAAAAAGCTAATAAAGTTGAGGATTTTATTCCTAAAGGTTGGAAGAGTGTTGTAGTTAAAAAAGGTGATTTAAATAAAGATAAAATTGATGATGTTGTTTTAGTAATACAAAAAGATGATGCTAAAAATTTTGAAAAATCAGAAGATAATACAATCTTTAATTATAATCCTATGGCAATATTAGTATTATTTAAAGATAAAAATTCTCAATATAATTTAATTTCTAAAAATGAAAATGATTTTATTGTTTCAAAAGATAAAGCTCTTGTTGAACAACTAGAAACACTTTCTTCACCTGATTTGGATGACGATTTATCTAAGTCAATAAATATAAAGAATGATACTCTTCGTTTTTTAACTCGTTCAGAATATGTTAAAGGTGCTAGAGTTACTGAATATATTTTTAGATATCAAAATAATAAGTTTGAGTTAATTGGATTAGAATATAAATATTGGCATACATCTACTGATTATGCTGTAGATATAGCGTATTCTATTAATTTTTCAACTAAAAAATTAATAGGTACAAAAGATATTTCAGGAGTTCGTACTGATGAAACAAAAATAGAAAAAGTAGAAAAAAATATAGATGTCAAAGATAAATATATCTTAGATACTATGGCACAAGACACTGGAATTAAAATATTAGAAAAATATGATAATTAATATTATTTATTGTAGGAGACGATTATGAAAAAGAAAGGTTTATTTTTTAGTTTTTTATTATTTATTTTTTGTTCATTTAATTTACTAGCTATAAATTTCCCTCAAAAAGCTAGTAAAGTTGAAGATTTTATTCCTAAAGGTTGGAAAAAATTAATAGTTGAAAAAGGTGATTTAAACAAAGATAAAATTGATGATGTTGTTTTAGTAATTGAAAAAAACGATCCTAAAAATTTTAAAAAAATTGAAGAATCATCTCGTTCTAATCCTATGAATTTTAATCCAAGAATTATATTAGTTTTATTTAAAGATAAGAACTCAAAATATACTTTGGTTGCAAAGAATGACAAAAATTTCATTGTTTCTCCAGGTTATGCTTCTGAAGAAGGATTAGAAACTCTTGATTCTCCTGACTACAATGATAATTTATCTAAGGCTGTAACTATTAAAAATAATACTTTACGTATTTTTACTCTTGCAGACTATATTAAATATGCTACTTCTACTACATATATTTTTAGATATCAAAACAATAGATTTGAACTTATTGGTTTAGATGCTCAAAACATTTCAGGAGATACTGAGTATGTAGATACTACGAATTATTCTCTTAATTTATCAACTAAAAAACTAATAATACATAATATGTCTGAAAAATTAGAAAGTAATGTCAAAAAAGAAGAAAAAACTGAAAAGAATTTAAACATTACAGAAATTTATACTTTAGATACTATGTCAGAAACTAGTGGTGTAGATATCTTAGATAAATATGTTTTTGAAATAAAAAAATAATTAACTATTTAAGAGAGAATATTTTTCTCTCTTATTTTTTTTTAATTTACTTGTTATAATATTAATGAAGATTATTTGTACAAGATAAGGAAGATGAAAATGAAAAAAAATACTAAATGGCTTTTAGAAAATAAAATAAATTATGAAAGAATTTTTGAAAATAAAGGAGAGAGAAAATTAGACTTCGTCATTGAAAGTTTAATTGAAAATAGAAATTTATCTCTTGATACAAATTTTGATTTCAATCCTTTTGATTTACAGGATATCGACATAGCAGTAAAAAGAATTTTTGAAGCTATTGAAAACAATGAAAAAATTTATATCTATGGTGACTATGATGTCGACGGAATAACTTCTGTTTCTCTTTTATACTTGGCTCTTTCAGAATTAGGTGGAAATATAGACTACTATATTCCTTTAAGAGATGAAGGTTATGGACTGAATAAAGATGCTATCCAAATTTTAAAAGAAGAAGAAGCTAATCTAGTCATAAGTGTTGACTGTGGAATTAATTCAATAGAAGAAATTAATTTTGCTAATGAATTAGGTTTAGATTTTATCATAACTGACCACCATGAAATAATTGGTGACTTACCAAAGGCTTTTGCTGTTATAAACCCAAAAAGAGAGGAAAATATTTATAGCTATAAGTACTTAGCGGGGGTTGGAACAGCCTTTATGCTTGTCTATGCACTATATAGTAAGTTAGATAGACTAAATGATTTAGAAAAATTCTTAGATATTGTTGCCATAGGTACTGTTGCTGATATAGTTCCTTTAACTTCTGACAATAGAAAATTTGTAAAAAGAGGTTTGAAACTTTTAAATAATACTAAGTGGATAGGAATTAAGCAACTTTTAAGAAAGGTTTTTCCTGAGGATTGGGATACTAGAGAATACTGTTCTTATGATATAGGTTACCTTATTGCACCTATTTTCAATGCTGCTGGACGTTTAGAAGATGCTAAACAAGCTGTAAGTCTATTTATTGAAGAAGATGGTTTTGAATGTCTAACTATCATAGAGCAACTTTTAGAAAATAATAATGAAAGAAAAAATATTCAAAAGAAGATTTTAGAAGCTTCCATTGCTGAAATTGAAAAAAAGCAACTTTACAATAAAAACTTAATTCTAGTTGCCAATAAGTCTTTTCATCATGGAGTTATAGGAATAGTCGCTTCAAAGATTTTAGATAAATACTATAAGCCAAGTATAATTATGGAAATTAAAGAAAGTGAAGGAGTTGCAACTGCTTCTTGTAGAAGTATTGATGGCTTAAACATAGTTGAATGTCTAAATTCTGTTTCTGATATCCTAGTTAAATATGGAGGACACTCTGGAGCAGCTGGTTTTACCATAAAAATTGAAAATATAGAAGAATTCTATCAAAGAGTTGATAAATATATTGGTGAAAATTTCCCTAAAGAATTATTTATTAAGACTATAAAAATTGAAAATATACTTGCACCTTACAAAGTAAATTATGAATTCTTAAGAGAATTAGAAATCTTAGAGCCTTATGGTGCCAAAAATCACACCCCAATTTTTGCTTTTAAAAATTGTGAATATGAAAATTTAAGATTTACAAGAAATAGTACTGAACATTTGATGTTGGATATAAAGAAAGATAATTACTATTTTAAGAATTGTATTTTCTTTGGTGGTGGAGATTACTATGATATAATAGCTAATTCAAAGAAAATTGATGTGGCTTTTAAATTAAAATTAGAAACTTTTAAAGATAGATATATGTGCAAACTTCAACTTGAAGATATTAAAAATTCTATAGAAAATTCAGATTTTAATGATAATTACTTAGAATTAAATGGTAGGGATATTTCCTTCCCAATACGTACTGTAGTCTATCCTAAAAGACCTGATATAGATAATCCTTTAAATCTTGTTTTTAATGACTATGGACTTGCTATTACTAAGGATAGAACTATTATTGAAAATATAGATGTCAACCTAGCCAATATTTTAAAAGTTTTAAAAAATGAATTTAACTATAATTTTTCTGTAGAAATAGAAAAAAAATATTTAAAAACTGAAAATATAAATTTACATTTAAAAATTGATATTGACAGAGATATTATTTTAAAAACTTTCCCTGTGAAAGATGCTTTAATATTCCAAGAAATAAAGAAAGAATTAATTTCTGACTTTGACTATAATTCTATACAAAAGAAAGTTTTGGCTTCAATTTTTAAAGATAAAAAAGCTACTCTTGCTATTATAGAAAAAGGAAGAGGTATCAAAACTATAATTGAAACTATAAAGAAATATTATCTATATAAAGGAAAGACTATTTCTATTAATGATAGTTCTAAAAAAGCTGATTTCTATATATTTACTTTTGATTTTGAAAATGAAGTTAAGTTAGAAAATATTATGCAAACTCTAGAGAAAATCAATTCTAATAATATTTTAATTATCTCAAATAAAGAATTTGAACTTTCAAATTTTAATATTATTAAAGATGAATACACTGTTGCTAAAAATATTGAATACATAACTTATGATGAAATAGATAAAATTAAAAAGTCTGATAATTTCTATTATCCATTTTTAACAAATGAAGAAAAAATAAAAATTTTAGCTTTACTAAATAAAGAAGAAAAGATTTTTTCAACAAAAGAAATAATTGTTCATTTTTAATTCTTGATATTTATCAGCTTTTATTTTATAATTAATTATAATATATTGAATTTATTAATAATATGAAAAGGAGGATAAGACTGGTATAGATATATTGTACAGTCTTGAGAAGGAAATGAAAAAGTTTATTAAGTTTTTATTGATGGCAATTGGTATGGTTATGTTTGTTGCTTGTGGAGGAGATAAAGAAAAAACAGAAGCTGCTGCTCCTGAAGCTCAAGGATCAAACGAATTAGTAATCTATTCCCCTAACGCAGATGATGAAGTAAATAAAATAATTCCAGCTTTTGAAGAAGCTACTGGAATAAAAGTTACTTTACAATCAATGGGAAGTGGAGATGTTCTTGCTAGAATAGGAGCTGAAAAGGAAAATCCTCAAGCCGATATTAACTGGGGAGCAATAAGTATGGGTGTTCTTGCAACAACTCCTGATTTATGGGAAAGTTATACTTCTGAAAACGAAAAGAATGTTCCTGATGCTTATAAAAATACTACAGGTTTCTTTACAAACTACAAACTAGATGGTAGTGCTGCTTTACTTGTAAATAAAGATGTATTTGCTAAATTAGGATTAGATCCTGAAAAATTTACTGGATATAAAGATTTATTATGGCCTGAATTAAAAGGTAAAATTGCTATGGGAGACCCTACAGCAAGTAGTAGTGCTATAGCCGAACTTACAAATATGTTACTTGTTATGGGAGAAAAACCATATGATGAAAAAGCTTGGGAATTCGTTGAAAAATTTGTTGCTCAATTAGATGGAACTATTTTATCTTCTTCTTCTCAAATCTATAAAGCTACTGCTGATGGAGAATATGCTGTTGGAGTTACTTATGAAAACCCAGCTGTTACATTACTTCAAGATGGTGCAACTAACTTAAAACTTGTTTATCCTGAAGAAGGTTCTGTATGGTTACCAGGAGCTGCTGCAATAGTTAAAAATGCTCCTCATATGGAAAATGCTAAAAAATTCATCGACTTCTTAATTTCTGATGAAGGACAAAAAATTGTTGCTGAAACTTCAACAAGACCAGTAAATACTTCTATTAAAAATACAAGTGAATTTATAAAACCATTTGAAGAAATCAAAGTTGCTTACGAAGATATTCCTTACTGTGCAGAACACAGAAAAGAATGGCAAGAAAGATGGACTAACATATTAACTAAATAATTGGGAGAAAATTAATGAGTGTAAATATAATAATAAAAAATGCTCAAAAAAGATATGGAGATAATATTATTATTGAAGATTTATCTCTTGATATAAGACAAGGGGAGTTTTTTACTCTCCTTGGACCTTCTGGGTGTGGAAAAACTACTTTGTTAAGAATGATAGCAGGATTTAACTCTATTGAAAATGGAGATTTCTATTTCAATGAAAAAAGAATTAATGATTTAGATCCTTCTAAGAGAAATATTGGAATGGTTTTCCAAAACTATGCTATATTCCCACACTTAACTGTTGAGCAAAATGTAGAATTTGGTTTAAAAAATAGAAAAGTTTCTAAAGATGTTATGAAAGTAGAAACTGATAAATTTTTAAAACTTATGCAAATAGACGAATATAGAGATAGAATACCTGATAGATTATCAGGAGGACAACAACAAAGAGTTGCTTTAGCGAGAGCCTTAGTAATAAAACCTGATGTTTTATTGATGGACGAGCCTTTAAGTAACTTAGATGCTAAATTAAGAGTTGAAATGAGAACGGCTATAAAAGAAATTCAAAATAGTATTGGAATTACAACTGTTTATGTAACTCATGATCAAGAAGAAGCTATGGCTGTAAGTGATAGAATTGCAGTTATGAAAGATGGTGCAATTCAACACTTAGGACAACCTAAAGATATTTATCAAAGACCTGCTAATTTATTTGTTGCAACTTTCATAGGTAAAACGAATGTATTAAAAGGAACTTTAGATGGTTCTACTTTAAAGATAGCTGGAAAGTATGACATAAACTTAACTAACATAAAAGACAAAAATGTTAAAGGAAATGTTACAATTTCAATAAGACCTGAAGAATTTGTTATTGATGAAAGTCAAGCAAAAGATGGTATGAAAGCTTTTATAGATAGCAGTGTATTTTTAGGTTTAAACACTCATTATTTTGCACATTTGGAAAATGGAGAAAAACTTGAAATTGTACAAGAATCTAAAATAGATAATATCATTCCAAAAGGAACTGAAGTTTATTTAAAAGTAAAACAAGATAAGATTAATGTTTTCACAGAAGATGGTTCTAAAAATATTTTAGAAGGTGTTAACAACGATATAGGTGTTGCTTATGCTAAGTAAGAAAAAAGATATTTGGATAGTAATTTCATTATGTGTTCTAGCATTTTATATAGTATTTATGATTTATCCTTTAGGGATTTTATTTAAAAATGCAGTAATAGAAAATAATGGAGATTTCACTTTTGCTTATTTTGCAAAATTTTTAAGTAAAAATTATTACTTTTCTACTATATTTAATTCCTTTAAAGTCAGTTTAGCTGCAACAGCTTTAACTTTAATAATAGGAACTCCTTTGGCTTATTTCTACAATATGTATAAAATCAAAGGAAAAACTTTTTTACAAATTATTATAATACTATGTAGTATGTCTGCACCATTTATTGGAGCATATTCTTGGATTTTATTATTAGGAAGAAATGGATTAATTACTAATACAATTAAAAACTTAACAGGTTTTAATTTCCCAAGTATCTATGGATTTGGTGGAATTTTACTTGTTTTATGTATGCAACTTTATCCTTTAGTTTTCCTATATGTTTCAGGAGCTTTAAGAAATATTGATAATTCTCTATTAGAAGCTAGTGAAAATATGGGTTGTACTGGGGCTAAAAGATTCTTTAAAATAATTATCCCTCTATGTATTCCAACTATATTGGCAGCTGCTCTTATGGTATTTATGAGAGCCTTTGCAGACTTTGGAACTCCTCTATTCATTGGAGAAGGATATAGAACTTTCCCTGTTGAAATTTATAATCAATTTATGAATGAAACAGGTTCTGACAAGAATTTTGCGTCAGCTGTAAGTATTATTGCAATTATAATAACATCTTTGATTTTCTTATTACAAAGATATATTAATGGAAAGTATAAATTCACAATGAATGCACTTCATCCTATTGAAGCTAAGGAAATTAAAGGAATAAAATCTGTTTTAATTCACTTATTCTGTTATTTAATAGTTTTTGTTTCTTATGCTCCACAACTTTATGTAATTTATACATCTTTCCAAAATACATCTGGAAAACTTTTCACAAAAGGTTACTCTTTAAAGAGTTATACAGAAGCCTTTAGTAAATTAGGAAATGCTGTCCAAAATACATTCTTAATTGGTGGACTTTCTCTAATTTTAATCATTGTTATTTCTATTTTAATTGCTTATCTAGTTGTAAGAAGAAATAACTTTATAAATAGAACTATAGATACTTTATCTATGGTGCCTTATGTTATTCCTGGGTCAGTTGTAGGGATAGCCTTGGTAAGTGCTTTCAATAAAAAACCTTTTGTCTTAGTTGGAACTTTCTTAATAATGGTAATATCACTTATCATAAGAAGAAATGCTTATACTATAAGATCATCTGTTGCTATACTTCAACAGATACCACTTTCTATCGAAGAAGCCTCAATCAGTTTAGGAGCTTCTCGTATGAAATCTTTCTTTAAGATAACAACTCCTATGATGATGAATGGTATTATTTCAGGAGCACTTCTAAGTTGGATAACAATTATTACAGAACTTTCTTCAAGTATAATCTTATATAACTATAAGACAATAACATTGACATTACAAATATATGTTTATGTTTCAAGAGGAAGTTATGGTATAGCTGCTGCTATGTCAACCATTTTAACTTTAATGACTGTTATTTCACTTCTGGTATTTATGAGAGTATCTAAAAATAAAAATGTGATGATGTAAAATAATATTTAAAATTAATAAGAGCTATTGCAGTTTATTTGCAATAGCTCTTTTTTGCTTATTTTACTTCTTTTCCATTTTTATATGTAACTTGTTGAAGTATTTTTCCATTTTCATCATAAGTTGTTGCTACTCCATCTACTTCTCCATTTTTATAAGTACCTTCCGCTTGTAGTTTACCATTTTCATAGTAAAATTTTGCAGGTCCATCTTGTATATCGTTCTTATAGTTTACTTCACTTAATAATTTACCACTTGGATAGTAATTTTTAGATACCCCATTTCTTACTCCATTAGCTAGAGTAACTTCATATTCTAATTTACCTGTTTTTTCATTATATTGTTTTCCTAAACCTGATGTAACATCATTTTTATATGGAACTTCTGCTACTAACATACCATTTTCATTGTAATACTTTGCTACTCCTTCTCTCTTAGCATTTTTGAATGGAACTTCAGATTCTAATTTACCACTTTTATAATAGTTTTTTTCTACTCCTTCAGCTTTTCCATTTACATAATTTCCTTCTGATTTTACTTTACCATTTTCATAATATTCATATACTTTTCCTTCTAACTTTCCTGCTTTAATTGTAGCTAGTCCAAGAGTTTTTCCATTTGGGTACTTTTTCTCAATTTCTCCAGAATAAGGTTTTTGCTCACCTTGAACATAGAATAAATCCCCGTTCATTACCATTTTTTCAACTTGCATTCTTTGTGCTCCAAAAGATAATACTGAACCTACTAATAATAATCCTGCTAATAATTTTTTCATTTTTTCCTCCTAAATTTTTATTTTGTTTTTTTTTTATTATACAAAATAAATATTAATATTAGATTAATTTTAAAAATATATTTTTTAAAAAAGCTATTGCATTTTATTTGCAATAGCTCTATTTTTAATTTATTATAATTTTTTTCTCATCATATGATAAAGTTCTCCTTCAAATCTTCCTCTCTTATCATATAATTTTACTGCTCCAGTTACTACACCTTGACTAGTTGGGATTTCAGTTTGTAATTTTCCATTTTCATAATAATATTTTTGTACACCTTCATACTCATCATTTTTATAAGTTAACTTAGCTGATAGAACTCCTGATTTATAATAAACTTTACCAGTTCCTTCTCTTAGTCCATTCTTATATGGTGTCTCTTCAATTAATCTTCCAATCTCATCATAAGTATAAGACATTCCATGTAATTTCCCATTTTTAACAGAAGCAACCATGTTAACTATTCCAGTATTTGGGTCTTTTTTCTCATATTCTCCTGTAAACTCTTGATTATTATAATATATATATCCATTTGAAAATGATAATTTTTCATAAGGAACTTTTTCTGCTCCAAAAGATAATACTGAACTTACTACTAATAATAAAGCTACCAATAATTTTTTCATTCTATCCTCCTAAATTTTTAGTTTATTTTACTTTTTTTCCATTTTTATATATTATTTCTTCTTTTAATTTTCCATTTTCGTCATACATCTTTGTAAGTCCATCTAATTGACCTTTGCTCATTTCAATTTCAGCTTGTAATTTCCCATTTTCATAGTAATATTTTTGTAAACCTTCATATCTATCATTTTTATAATTTAATTTAGCTGCTACAGCTCCTGATGGATGATAAAGTTTACTAGCTCCTTCTTTCATTCCTTTTTTAAATGTTATTTCTTCTTTTAATTTTCCATTTTCATCATAACTGTAACTCGTTCCATGTAATTCTCCATTTTTAACAGAACCTACCATATTAATTTTTCCTGTTCTTGGATCTTTTCTTTCAAATTCTCCAGTAAATTTTTCATCATTATAAGATATATAACCACCTGGAAATGATAATTTTTCATAAGGAACTCTTTGTGCTCCAAAAGATAGTACTGAACTTGCTACTAATAATAATCCTACTAATAATTTTTTCATTCTATTCCTCCCAAATTTTTTATTTATTTTGTTCATATTGTTTTATTATATAAGAATTTTAATACAATTTCTGTAACATTTGTTACCAAAAAAAGCTACTGCATTTTATTTGCAATAGCTCAAATTTTAATGAAATTGTTAAGGAATTTTATTTTTTTAATAGTTCGTTTTCTAGATCTTTTCCTAATGGATATACTTTTTGGTCTATTATTTTTCCATCTTTATATGTCACTTCTTCCATTATTTGATTATTTTCAAATGTTATTGTCCCTATTAGTTTGCCCTTTTCATCATAAATTTTTTCAATTCCTTCTATTTTTCCATCTTTATGAGGTATTTCTCTTTCTAATTTACCTGTTTGTTCATTATAAACTTTTGCAATCCCATCAATTCTACCATTTTTGTTATATCTTACTTCACTTAATAATTTACCACTTGGATAATATTCTCTAGATACTCCTTCTATTTTCCTATTATTTATATTACTTACAGCTGCTAATTTACCAGTTTTTGTATTATATAACTTTGACTTTCCTACCACAACTCCATTTTTAAATGTAACTTCTGAGATTAATGTCCCATTTTCTATGTAAGTTTTTACTATTCCTTCTTTTTTATCATTTTTATAGGGGATTTCATCTTGTAGTTGCCCATTTTCATAATATGATTTTGATAGACCATTAAGTTTTCCATTTATATAATTTTCTTCTAATCTTAGTTGTCCATTTTCATAATATGATTTTGACAAGCCATTATTTTTTCCATTTGTATAATTTTCTTCTAATTTTAGTTGTCCACTTGGGTAATATTCATAAGCTTTTCCATTTATTTTCCCATTTTTAAATGTAGCAACTGAAAGAAGTTGTCCACTTGGATATCTTATTTCAGCTTCACCTGAATAAGGAGTTTTTGTTCCTGCAAGGTATAATATATCTTTACTTTCATTAGTTTCTAATTTTTCTAAGGATATTCTTTGTGTTGCTCCAAAAGATAATACTGAGCTTATTAATAATAATCCTAGTAATAATTTTTTCATTGTATTCCTCCTATTTTTTTACTTTTTATTAATATTTTTAGAATTTATATTTATTATACAGTATGAATATTAAGATTTAATTAATTTTTTAGAATAATGTCTTTGTAAAAAGAGCTACTGCATTTTTCTTGCAATAGCTCAGTTTTCAAGTTTATTTTACTTCTTTTCCATTTTTAAATGTTGCCTGTTCAGTTACTTTTCCGTCTTCATTATAAAATTTTATAACTCCGTCTAATTCCCCATTTTTATGAGGTATTTCTCCTTGTAACTTACCAGATTCATAGTAAGATTTCATCATTCCTTCTTCTTTATCATTTTTAAAATTTACTTCACTTAATAATTTTCCACTTGGATAGTATTTTTTAGATAGACCGTTTCTTTGACCATTAACCACACTAGTTTCATATTCCAATTTACCTGTTTGTTCATTGTAGAACTTTGCTAACCCATTTGCTTCTCCATTTTTATATGGTACTACTGATACTAGAACTCCTGTTTTTGAATAGCCTTTTTCTATTCCTTCTCTTTTTCCATTTACAAAATTTATTTCATATTCTACTTTTCCATTTTCATGATATGATTTTGCTGGTCCATTAGCTTCTCCATTTACATAAGTTTCTTCTCTTAATACTTTACCACTTTCATAGTATTCATAAGATTTTCCATTTAATTTTCCATCTTTCATCGTAGCAACTCCAAGAAGTTTTCCATTTGGATATTTTCTTTCTATTTCCCCTGAATAAGGTTTTTCTTGTCCTTCAAGATAGAATATTCTTCCATCTCCTCTAGTTCCTAATTTTTCTAAAGGCACTCTTTGTGTTGCTGCAAAAGATAATGCTGAACTTACTAATAATAATCCTACTAATATTTTTTTCATTATATTCCTCCTAAAATTCTTATTTATTTTTCTATATTTTCCTTATTGTATAAGAATTTTAATATAATTTCTGTAACATTTGTTACCAAAAAAGAGCTGTTGTAAAATAATAAAAAGTAAAAAATAGTTTGTTACTGAGTAAATTTCTTAACGATAAAATTTCCATTCGTAACTCACTTATTTTTTACTTTAGGATTAAAATTTTAATTTTACAATAGTCTTTTTTACTAAATTGCTTTATTCTCCATTTTCTAGTCTTATAAGTTTTCCATTTTCATCATATTCTTCTAATTTTTCTTTAACATGATTATCAGTCAATCTAGTTTTTAGATTTCCATTCTCATAATATTCTTCTATAATTTTTGAACTATAATCTATCTTTCCTGATTTTGCTTCTTCATAAATCTTCTTTATTTCATTTTTTTCAATATTTTTATCTTTATCTTTTAGCTCATACTCACTTCTTGTAGATAATTTTCCATTAGAACGATAAACTTCAATAGTAAAAGTTTTCTTATCATTTTTTTGTACAAGATTAAGTTTTGTACTAGATACCAGAGAGTTTGTAGCCTCTTTTTCTCCTAGTCTTTTTTGAGAAGCATTCAGATTTAAAAAATTAATGAAAATTAAAGCCATAACCAGTAAAAAATATTTTCTTATTTTCATATTTCATGTCCTCCTTAAAGGATTAAAAATATTTTAAGAGAAGTTTGTTAAAACTGCAGCGAATACAAAACAAGAACCTAATGCGAATAAAATTAATTGAAACTTAATTTGATATTTTGCCCAAACTCCCCATTCAATTTTAGCAATTCCTAATACTGCCATAAGTATTCCTGAAGTAGGAACTATCATATTTGTAAATCCATCTCCTAATTGGAAAGCTAAAACAGCAACTTGTCTTGTTACTCCAACTAAGTCTGAAAGTGGTGCCATTATTGGCATAGTAAGTGCTGCTTGCCCTGATCCTGACACAACAAAGAAATTGAATATTGATTGGAAGATATACATTACCCAAGCACAGAAAGCAGCTGACATATTGCTAAGTCCTGATGCAACATAGTTAAGTATAGTATTTAAAATAGTAGGAGTATCTGCACTTGTTCCACCTAATATTAAAACTATTCCCTTAGCCATACCTATAACTAGAGCAGCCCCAACCATATCTTCAGCACCTTTTCTGAAAGAAGTTGCTATATCATTCACTGACATATTATTTAGTTTAAATACTACTCCAATTACTCCTGCTATCAGTCCCATTATTACAAATTGAGTTGCTATTTCTGGTAGATAATATCCTTCTTTTATAACTCCATAAACAACCCAAGCCATACCTAAAATTAAAACTAAGATAATTAATTTATGTCCTAACTTAAATTCTCTATTTCCTTGTTCTTCAGATTTAAAGTTATTTCTAAAATATGCATCTGTCTTATATGCTATTGAAGACTCAGGATTTCTCTTTACTCTTCTTGCATAGAAAATTGTGTAGATTACTCCAAAAGCTGTGAAGAATGTCCACATAAACATTCTAAATCCTGCTCCTGATAAAACAGGTATTCCTGAAACTCCTTGTGCAACTGCAACACTGAATGGGTTCATCCAAGAAGTTGCAAAACCTATTTGAGTTGAAATATATGTTATTAAAATTCCCGTTACCGAATCGTATCCCATATCAATTACTATAGGTATAATTAGCATTGCAAAAGGTATCGCTTCCTCTCCCATTCCAAAGACTGCTCCACCTAAGGAAAACAGTATAAATATAACAGGTATGAGTACAAGTTCTGAGCCTTTACTCTTACTTATCATAGAATATATTCCACTTTCAACAGCTCCCGTTTTTAAAATTATTCCAAAAGCTCCACCAACAACTAATAAGAAGGCAACTATTCCAACTGCTGTTCCCCATTTATCTCCACTTGCTAGCCCTTCAAATATATAGTTAGTTACTCCAACTTCTCCACCAGGCTCAAATATCTTTATACCTTTTTTTAGTTCATTTCCTTGATCATCTAGCTCATAAGAGAAACTTCCAGGAACAGGTACATTTCTTGTTTTTTCAGCCCCTGTATTAGTTATGTAAGTCACTTCTTGCATTTCAAATTTTCCAACTGGAACTATGTAAGTCAAAAGTGATGCAAACAAAACAACAAAAAATATGATTACAAAAGTATCTGGCATTTTAATTTTTTTCATAATAATCTCCCTCTATTTTCTATAATTGATATCATTATAGCATATTTCGTCACAATAATATAGCACTTAATATTTTTTTAGAACTATCTTTTTTATTAGTTCTATTTTCCTTTTAAAATGAGTATTTTATCTTCTTGCTTTTTTTCTTGGAATGGTATATAATTAAGTCATCAAAGATTTTATCTTGGAAATCAAAATAGTAAAGGGGGATGTGTAATATGATTAATGTTTGTAATAAGCTTTTCATAGCTTCTATGACAGATGTGCACATCTGTCTTGGCAACATTTATTTCTATTCTTTGACTTAGATTAATTATCTTTTTTGCTTGTAAAAAAATTTAATTAAAACTAGGAGGAGAATAAAATGACAAAAAAATTAGAAAATTTCATAGATAATATTATAGAAGAAAAGAAAGCTGAATTTAAAGGATTAATTGGTAAAGAAAATAGAGTTGAAAATATGATTGAAGATCTAAAAACTTTAAATCTTTCTAATGATAAATTAGAAGAAGTTATCAAAGTTGCCAAAAAACATATATAGTATTATCAAAACTGTAGCTAAAAATTTAGCTACAGTTTTTTTATTGTTTATTTTTTATAATATAATTTTATAATTACAAACGTTTGAAATTATTGTATTTTTATTTTTTTATTATATAATATATTTATATAATAAAATTAGGAGGGGTTTAAATGAAAAAAATAATTTTAATGATAATTATACTTTTAGGATTTACTGCATGTAAAGAAAAAGAACGTATTTTAGAAACTACTAAAGATATTCCTATTAATGAAAATATAGTATTCAATGACTATAGTGTAGAAACAGTTGAAGATCTTGCAGCATTCTTTGTTTTAGTTACAGAAGTTGAGAATGATAAGCCTGTTACTATAACAAAAGTTAAGAAAACTTTTGATTGGAGTATAAAAGAACAAGAAAAAGATTCATATATTGTATCAGCCAAATATAGAGATTCTACTTTTAAAATTCCTGTTACCCTTTCTAATAATAGAGTATATACTGATATTGGTTATGCCTCTGTTGAAAGAAATGATGAGATTTATCCATTAGGAAGCATTCTACCAAATCTTATAACTGAAGTTCAAAATGATCCAAAATATCAGGATTATTTGAAATAATAAAAAAGTGAGCTTATTGTATTTTACCGAAAAAGTAAAATTTACAACAAGCTCTTTTTATTTTTTACTTATTCAAACTACTATTTTATCTATATTTTAAAATCTTTTAAAATAATTCTTTATTTTTTTTATAAAAAATACTTGACTTTTTTCTTGTTTAATGATACTATACATTTGTACAGTTGAATGAGTACTCAATTATGCGAAAATTTTAAGGAGGATATGATATGGTAAGTTGTGAAAATATGAAAAAAGGTGAAGTTTATAAATGTCAATGTTGTGACTTCGAAATAGAAGTTAAAAATGCATGTGATTGTGGAACTAATGATAACTGTGAAACTCATGATACTTCTCACGAATGTTGTGAATTCACTTGTTGTGGAAAACCATTAGTAAAAAAAGGATAACTTCAAATAGATAAAGGCTATATAGGATTACTATATAGCCTTTTTACTTTATGCATACTTTATTTTCACTTGAATTCATAGTAATACTATGATATTATTTTCTTAATATAAGGAGGTAATATGTTTACATTTAATTACACAATAAAACAAGAAGATTTAAATTATGGTAATCATGTAGGTAATGAAAGAGCTTTATTATTTTTTCAATGGGCTAGAGAAGAATTTTTAAGAGCTAATAATTTAAGTGAAACAGATATAGGAGATGGAAGTGGTTTTATTCAAACTGAAGCTACTGTTCAATACAAAAAACAATTATTTTTAAATCAAGAAATAAAAATTAATATAACTAAAATTGAAATAAAAGGTTTAAGAATAATTTTTGAACATGAAATTTTCTGTGGTGAGGACTTAGCTATAACAGGAACAGCAACTATTTTAGCATATAACTATGAAGAACAAAAAGTTAAAAAAGTTCCTGCTAGCTTTAAACAATTAGTTGAGAAAACTTTTACTATCTAAATATAAAACCCCTATAATTAATTTTAATAAAAAATTATAAATTATAGGGGACCATTTTTATATTTCCATTTCTAATAATGCTGAAGATAAAGATTTTCCATGTTTATCTATTGCAAGTGAACGAGTAACTCCACCACCTAATGCATCATACATTACAAAATTTAAAGCACATAGGTTATCCATTTCATATCTTATAACATCTCCCTTTACTATATCAGAAAAATATCTTTTAACTTTTTCAGCTGTTACTTTTTCTTTTACTAAAGAGTAATTTTTTTCATCATAAACTATTAAAGATATATTTGAAATATTTCCTTTATCACCTGTTCTTGAATGTGCAATATCTAATAATTTCATTTTTAAACCTCCTCATAGATAACTTTTGTTTCTATATCTTCCCTTGGAATAAATATAGAACATATTGAAACAACTTCTTCTATTTTTTTACTTACTCCACCTCCACCAGAAGGTCCATTTGTATATAATGTTTCAACTTCATCTACAACCTTTCTAGCTGCCTCTTTTGTTTTAGTTCTTATAGCAAGTCTTAATCTTACTTCTGAAAAAGATTTTTCTTTTCTTATTATATCTGATATTCTATCTTCATAAAGAGAATTTAAACCAATATAATCAAATCTTATTTCATCATAAGGAATTTTTCTAAATTCTAGTCTTTTTTCTAAAACCTCTTTTGCTTCCTTTGCCTTTTCAAATGCTAATGATCCTCCATAACTAATTTCTGCCTCACCTATAAAACAATCCTTATATCCAATACTAACTTTTAAAGTATCTGGTCTTTTCTTTCCAGTTGCTCCTGTTAGAAAAACTTTATTTTTATCTATTTCTTTTAAAGAAATTGTAGTAAAATCTGCTATTCCATCAGGAGTTATATATGATTTTGGATCATGAATCTCATAAATCAACTGTTCTTTACAAGTATCTGGTGTAACTTTTCCAGCAGTTGTTTCTGTTTTAGTAATTACTACATCACCATTTTCAGATACTTCTGCAATAGGAAAACCTACATTCCACAAATCTTGTATATCATCTTTACCTGGTACTGAATAATATCCTCCTGAAACCTGTGCACCACATTCAAGTAAATGACCTATCATTATACCCTTAGCTATCAAATCAGTATTAGCCCTGTCCCATTTAAATTCATAAATAAGAGGTGCTAAAAACAATGCTGGATCTGCACATCTTCCAGTTATTACAATGTCAGCATTATTTTCTAAAGCTTCTATTATTCCATCAACACCAAGATAAGCATTAGCGGATACTAAAGTATCTGATATTTCAGATAGTTTTTTGTTAAATTCTAAAATATTATTTTCACCATATTTATTCAAATTAACTAAAATATCATCTCCAATAACAGCAGCCAATTTTAAATTTTTAATATTTTTTAAATTTGCAATTTCTTTTATTTTTTTTACAGCTGCTACTGGATTTGCAGCTCCCATATTAGTTATTATCTTTATCTTTTTTTCAACACATATAGATAATATCTCATTAAATCTTTCTTCTAATAAATTATTATATCCTTTATCAGGATTTTTTAGTTTCTCAGACTGTGCTATTGCTATAGTTCTTTCTGCTAAACACTCAAATGCTATATAGTCTATTGCCCCATTTTTCATAACATCTATTGCTGGTTCTATACGATCTCCAGCATATCCTGCTCCAGATGCTATTCTAATTTTTTTCATATTAGCCTCCTTCTATTGTAAACTATTTTAAACTATCTATATAATGCTCCAGTGATTACTGCAACAACTAACATAACTATTGTAGCTAGAAAAGCATAAGGTATTGTCTTTTTTTGATGTTCTCCAAGTTCTACTCCCGTTAATCCAATTAATAAAAATGTAGATCCTGTTAAAGGAGATACAGGAAAACCAGTGGTCATTTGTCCTAATACTGCTGCTCTTCCTACTGCAAAAGCTGGAATATCAAATTGTGTTGCTGTATTAGATAAAATTGGTAATATTCCAAAATAGAATGAGTCTGGATCAAATAACAAACTAGCTGGCATACTTACAACTCCTGTTAGAATAGGTAGATATTTTCCTAATGATTCTGGAATAGATTCCACTAACAAATTCGACATTGCAGTAATCATTTCTGATTTTTGCATTATTCCTATAAAAGCTCCAGCAGCAAATAAAATACTTGCCATCATTAATGCTTCTTTTGCATGATTATCTATAATTTCTTTTTGCTTTTTTGTATTAGGATAATTTATCATTAATGTTATTGAGAATGCAACCATAAATACAACTGTTGGATTTACTTTACCACTTATTAAAAATCCTATAGCTACAATTATTATTAATACATTTATTAAAAATAATGTTCCTGAAATTTTTTGATTATTAGTATCATCTTTTTGAAATTCAATATTTTCGAAATTGACTATTTTTTTTTCTTGTTTTCCTAAGTAAAATGCTACAATTAAGACAAATATTATTCCACTAAGAAATGGTATCAATAACGGATTAAATAAATCTGTTACTGGCATTTTCAAGGAAGTTGCTGCTCTTAATGTTGGTCCACCCCAAGGTAATATATTCATAACCCCAGCACCTAATGCCACAACAGTAGCTAAAGTTGTTTTTCTCATTCCTAAAGCATTATACAATGGAAGCATTGCTGGAACTGTTACCAAAAATGTAACTGCTCCTGATCCATCTAAATGAACAAGCATAGCTAATATAGCTGTTCCCACTGTAATCTTAACTGGATCTTTCCCTACTTTTGCTAATATTTTATCTATTATTGGTTGAAATGTTCCTGCATCTGTTAATATACCAAAAAATAAAATTGCAAATATGAACATTGTTCCTGTTGGAGCTATTGATTTTATTCCCTCTAAAATAAATTTAGGTAATTCAAACCCAAAACCTCCTATAAGTCCAAAAATTATAGGAATTACAATTAAGGCCACAACTGGATTCATTTTCTTAGACATAATAACTACCAATAAAACAACTACTGTCAAAAATCCTAATAAAGCTAACATAGATACCTCCTACTTAATATTATATTTACTTTCCTTATAATTATTCTATAATAACTTTTTTTTAAATAGTAATTATTCTAAATTTTTAGAAATTCTTTTTATAATTCCCTTTCTTATTCTATATTTTTCTTGGAAATAAAGTAAAAAAAAAAATTCTAAAATTTTAGAAATCTTATTTCTTTTTCTAATTTTTTAGAATTTTATCTTGATTTTTCTTATACTAATTATTCAACTTAAGAAAGTTTATTATATAGAGTAGCAAGTGAAATTTCTAGTAATTTGGCTGCCTTTTTCTTTCCTTCTAAGTTATTCTCAAAATTATTTAAAATCTTTCTTATATATCTTTTTTCACATTCTCTTAAATAATCATTCAAGCTTTTGTAACTTTCATCTTTCTTGTTAAGATATAAATAATCTGGTAAATCTTCTATTGTAATCACTGTGCTATCTGAAATATTAAATAAAAATTCAATAATATTTCTTAATTCTCTTATATTTCCAGGCCACTCATAATTCATTAATATTTTTACAACTTCTTCTGAAAATGATATCTCTCTTCTATATTTCATTGAAAAATCCTTTAAAAATTTATTAGCTAATGCTGGAATGTCTCCTTTTCTATTTTTCAATGGCAATAAATTTAAAGGAATTACTGATATTCTATAATATAAATCTTTTCGGAATTTTCCCTCTTTAACTAATTCTAACAAATCTTTGTTTGTTGTACCTATTAATCTAAAATCTACTGGAATTTCCTTTAATCCTCCTATCTGGATTAAAGTTTTCTCTTGCAAAACATGTAATAATTTAGTTTGAAGTGAGTAATCAAGCTCAGATATTTCATCTAAAAATAGAGTTCCTCCATCAACTAACTGTAACAATCCTATTTTTCTTCTTTTATCATCATAAAAAATATTTTCATCTAATCCAAATAATTCTCTTTCTAATTCTTCTTTTGAAAAGGTTGTACAATTTATAGAAATAAAAGGATAATTTGCTCTCTTACTTTCATTATGTATTGCCTGAGCATATATTTTTTTTCCTGTTCCACTTTCTCCATTTATCAATATATTAGAATCATTTAGAGAAATTTTTTTTGAGTATTTTTTCAATTCTATACTATCTTTATCTACCGCTATGATGGAATCAAAATTATACTTACTCTTATTTAATAATTTTACTTTTTCTTTCAAATTATCCAAAATAACCAAAGTTCTATCAAGATTTCTCTGTATATCTTGCATATCATTAAGAACCGAAATCCCACCAATAATTATATTATTTTCTATAATAGGTACCATATTGACTATATACTTAATATTATTAATTGTTCTATACTGTCCTATTTCTTTAACTCCTGTTTTCATAACTTTTGTAAGGTGACTATCTTTTCTAATATCTAATAATCTTTTATTTTCTATATCCTCTTTGTTAATTTTTGTAATTCTAGTATATGAAGGATTTACATAAATAACAATCCCATTCTTATCTATTATTAAAATTCCATCGTACAGTGAATCAAATATATTTTTTAAGTTATTGTCAATTTTCATAAAAATCTTATTCCTTTGTCACTTTTTAAATTTTGTCTAATTCTACTTTTTCAACAACAACAGATTTTTGACTTACATATATTACAAAACCAGGTTTTGCTCCATTAGGTTTAGATACATTCTTTCTTAAAGTATAGTCCACAGTTACCTTTTCTCCTAAATTAGCCTTAGAATAATAAGCTGATACCTGTGCTGCCTTAACTATTAATTCATCTGTTAATTTAGTGGCTTTTAAAATGATATGAGAACTTGGAATATCTTTTACATGGAACCAATAATCATTTTTTTCAGAGATTTTAAAAGTTAAATTATCATTCTCTAAGTTATTTCTACCATAGAGAATTAAGTAATCTTCTCCTTCAATTAAACCATACTTCACTTCTTTTTTAAGTTTAGTTTTCTTTTTATTATGTAAACTCTTGATATAGTTTAATTTTATCAACTCTTCTTCAATTTCTCTTAAAGAATTTACATCTGTACTACTTTCAATGAAAAGTAAAGTACTTTCTATATATGAAATTTCTTCTCTTATTTCTTTATCACGTCTTATAGCATTTGTAAGTCCTCTTTTTACCTTGTTGTACTTCTTATAGATTCTATCTAAGTTTTCCTTAGGACTTATTAAACTATCTAATTCAATTTCAATTTCTTCATTATTATAAAAATCATAAGCTTTTACAGAATTCATTCCCTTTTTTACATTATAAAGAACAGAAGCTAAAATATCTCCTTTTTCTTTTATGCTTTCCATAGTTTCAGAATCATCTATATCCTTTTTAATTAAGCTTAAGATCTTATTTAATTTCTTTAATTTCTTTTCAAGGAAACTTTCCAATCTATTTTTTAAAAGCATATAACTTGTTGTAGTATGCTCATAATCTATATAGAAATTAATCATTTCATCATATGAAGAAAATTCTTTCACTTCATCATAGTCTTTAAAATCCAAGTCTAAAACTGTTGCCAATTTTATTTTCTTATCTTTGAAATAGATTTTAGCTTTTACAGGACTATTTAAAATATTTGTAAATTCTTCAAAAGATTTTATATTATTTAAATATTTTCCCACTCCTTCTATTTCATTTGAAAAAACATTTCCACTTGCTAATAAGCTATCAAATTTATCTTTATTTAGCTCGGTAGGTAATATTTTTTTATCATATTTAGGTCTTGAATAAGTTTCACCTAAAAATAATGTTCTATCTATATTTTCTGAAATATGGAATTTCTTTAATGTATCCAATACCTTATCTTCCTCATCAGTAAAAATAACATTAGACAATTTTCCAAGACATTCAAAATATATCTTGTATTTTTTTATCTCACCTAACTCATTAATTCTAGAAAAATGAAAAGCTAGGATTCTATCAAACCCTAGCTGCTCTATATCAGTCAACATAGCATTCATTAAATGCTTTCTTAAATTAGAAATTAATGATGAAGATATATCTAGAATTGCTTGCTCTTTATTTTTACTGATGTAGCAAAGTGCTAAGGCTGGTATACAAGAAAATAGAAGTTCAATTTTCCCAAAATGAAGAGAAATTGTGTATTCATTATTTTTAAAGATTCTATTTATTCTTTTTCCTTCTAAAGTCTTTTTTAACTCTTCCTTTATTTTTGAAAGAGATATACCGTCCATATATAACATATTAATCAGCCTTTACTCCTATTAAATTTTTTGCATCTAAGATATCAAGAGTTAAAACTTCTCCATCTTCTTTTTCTATTTTAAATAATGATTTATCACCAGATTTTAAAACTTTTAAAAGTGTAAAGTTTTCTATTCCGTGACTTAAGAAATAGTTTTGAACAATAGGAGTTCCTTTTATTTCAACTATAGAAACTTTTGTTCCTTCTTTAAAATCTGTAATAGTCATAGGTTTAAAATAGTCTGTCTTATTTCTTAATGAATCTAAAATAATTTCAAAAGTTTCAACAAATTTTTGTAAATCTTTTTCAGGTATGCTTTCAGTTATTGAAGCCATTATCATTTTATGATAGTTATTATGATAAGTTAAGGCATCTACTCCTTTTTTTGTAAGTGAAACAAATACTTTTCTTCTATCAGTTGTAGATCTTGCTCTATCTATATATCCTTTATCAGATAATTTTGAAATAGCAACTGTTGCAGTTCCCATTGTAATTCCTATCTTATCTGCAAGTTCATTCATAGTTAATTGAGTGTCTTGTCCAACAGATTCAATAATATGCAATTCTGTATGTGTTAAAGCTTTAATTCCTCTTTTTAAAGCCATATCTTCTGTCTTGTAAAACAGTTTGTAATATTCTTCTAAAACATCATTTACTCTTTGTATATTCACCGTCATTTGAAATTCCTCCTCTAGTTTGCTTTTGATTTTAATAAGTCTATTCTTTCTTTGTAATCTCCTGAGAATACATAAGAACCAGCAACAAATATATTAGCTCCTGCATCTGCACAAACTTTTATAGTTTCATCAGTTATTCCACCGTCTACTTCTATATCTATATCTGCTCTCATTTTCTTAATTGCCTTTATTTTTTCTACCACTGCAGGTATGAATTTTTGCCCTCCAAAACCTGGATTTACACTCATAACTAAAACCATGTCAATATCATTTATAACATATTTTAATACATCTTCTGATGTTGAAGGATTTAGTGAAACACCTGCTTTTACTCCAAAAGATTTTATTTGTTGTATAACTCTATGTAAATGGATTGTAGATTCTGCATGTACAACAACAATATCTGCTCCTGCTTTTACGAAATCTTCAATGTATCTTTCAGGTCTATCTATCATTAGATGAACATCGAACACAAGCTCAGTACATTTTCTAATGCACTTTATTACAGGAGGTCCAAAAGTTAAATTAGGTACAAATTCTCCATCCATAACATCTATATGAATGTAGTCTGCACCTGCCTTATCGATTGCCACAAGTTCTTCACCAAGCTTTGAAAAATCACTTGATAATATAGAAGGAGCTATTTTTATCCCCTTAGTCATACCTATTCCACCTTTCTGATAAAATTTCTAAAGTTTTTTTATAAAAATTATATCTATCTTGAGATATTCTATTCTCTTCCACAGCTTTTTTTACATTACAATTTGGCTCATGTATATGAGAACAATTTAAAAATTTACAGCTATCTATATTTGTAAATTCAGGGAACAAAGAAATCAATTCTTCCCTATTTTCAATTTTTGGTACTTCTATTGAAGAGAACCCAGGAGTATCTATTATATAACCTCCTGCTTTCATTCTAATCATATTAGAATCTCTTGTTGTATGTTTACCTCTTTGTAATCTCTCACTAATTTCTCCAGTCTTTAAGACTCTTTCACTCTGTAAAAAATTGATAAGACTTGATTTTCCAACTCCACTAGGTCCACCTATTACAGTCGTTTTATCTTTTAAGAAATCTTCTACTTCTTGAAGCCCAACATTCTCTTGACAAGAGATTAAAAATGTAGGTACTCCTATACTTTTTAAGTGAGCCAATCTTTCTTTTAATTCTGTTAATTCTTCTTCACTTAAATAATCTATCTTATTTACTATTACTAAAGGTTTTACTTTATAGTAAAATGCTGTTAATAATAGTAAATTTATTCTTTCATAATCTATATTTGGATGTTTTGCTGCAAACTGTATTGCTAGATAATCCACATTTGCAACTATAGGTCTTATTAGCATATTATCTCTTTCTAATATTTCTACTATTGCATTATCCTCAGAGATTTCAACTCTATCACCTACAACACAATTATATTTGTTATTTGTTTTCTTTAAAATTCCTCTCAATTTACATTCAAAGACTTCATTGTTACTTTCAACATAATAGAAACCTTGAATCTTATTAATTACTACGCCTTGAATTTTCTTTTACCTCCATACCTTTTTTCTTTCTTTTTAAAATATAAATAAGTGAGTTGCACTATTAAGACATTAGTAAAAAACAAGTGAACTTGCATCTAAATTTTAGATAAAAAATCAAACAGAATGAGCCGAGTAATTCTCAGCGTGTTTGAAGCTGACTTGTCAGCAAGTTTGCTGAA
>ERZ773018.346-NODE-346-length-29192-cov-13.765281_pt1 | contig 29192 bp, 18 predicted proteins | sample MGYA00580840_ERZ773018 | MGnify/ENA primary metagenome ERZ773018 (study PRJEB29015, sample SAMEA2738125) | human oral metagenome | biome: human oral; feature: human-associated habitat; material: saliva | place: China | collected 2256 ... | reverse complement strand
TCTTAGCTGTGGTAATTGCTGATAATGCATTGTTGACTTCCGTTTGTGTCGCATTATCTTTGGCTAGTACGACTTTACCTGCTGCTACTGCATTGTCATACGCTGTTTTCTTACTTGCTTCGGCATTGTAGTAAGCTGCACTTGCCTTAGTTTCTGTATCACCTGTGCTTGTCGCTGTTTGGAGCGCGTCTTTGTTTGTCGCGTTTCCTCCTAATGCATTCTTAGCTGTGGTAATTGCTGATAATGCATTGTTGACTTCCGTTTGTGTCGCATTGTCTTTGGCTAGTACGACTTTACCTGCTGCTACTGCATTGTCATACGCTGTTTTCTTACTTGCTTCGGCATTGTAATAAGCTGCAGTTCCTTTGGTTGTTGTATCTCCTGTTGTTGTCGCAGTTTGAAGTGCACCTTTATTAGTTGGTCTTCCTCCCAACGCATTCTTAGCTGTGCCAATTGCTGATAATGCATTGTTGACTTCCGTTTGTGTCGCATTGTCTTTGGCTAGTACGACTTTACCTGCTGCTACCGCATTGTCATACGCTGTTTTCTTACTTGCTTCGGCATTATAATAAGCTGGAGTCCCTTTTGTTGTTGTATCTCCTGTTGTTGTCGCAGTTTGAAGTGCACCTTTATTAGTTGGTCTTCCTCCCAACGCATTCTTAGCTGTGCCAATTGCTGATAATGCATTGTTGACTTCCGTTTGTGTCGCATTGTCTTTGGCTAGTACGACTTTACCTGCTGCTACCGCATTGTCATACGCTGTTTTCTTGCTTACTTCGGCATTGTAATAAGCTGGAGTTCCTTTGGTTGTTGTATCATCTGAAAGTACTGCCGTTAACGCTGACTTATTAGCAAGTCTCTCTGTCACTCTTCTTTCATCACTAAACCATGACCCACGTTCACCTGGGTCAGTATCATTCTCTCTTCCATTTAACTCTATTACAGTTATTGCTTTAAAAGCCGTAGTGCCCAGCTCACTAACTCTATAATTACTTGCATTGATAGTTGCAGTTCCTTTTCCCCCAGTAGAAGCAACAACATCAGCCGAAGCTAAAACAGAATATCCTGAAGGATAAGCATTACCACTATTATCCCATCCATTTGTACTTCCTCCTCTGACTAGGTAAACTTTAAATTTTGCCCCAGTTGGTGCTGGAGAAAATGTAGGAACTTCTACTTCAATAGTTGGTTTTTCTTTAGCTTTTCCCTCTAAAGCAGTATTTTGTGTTAGAATAGTAGGTTTTCTTAAAGCAGTATAATATCCAAAATTAAAACTTTTTGTTCCTTTAGCAGTAGTGGCTGTCACCGTCATATTCCAAGAACCATTAGATGGTGTATTCCCCTCAAAATATAACTCTGCTTCTTTACCTTTAATGTTCTTTTTTACTTTTAATGGGAATCCCTGGTTACCTGTAACTTCAATATTTGTAAAATTATCACTGGCAGAAATAGCTTTAATTTTCATAACGTTTCCAACTATCCCTTGGTTGGCAGGTGTTACAAATACATTCGAACTATCAAACGTTCGTCTAGTTCCATTCCATCGTCCAATTTGAACATCAGCTAATTCTGGTTTAGGTGCAGCTCGTAGTCCACTACCTTCAGGTAAAGCAGTCCCATTCAAGATATGATTATGTCCTGCGATATTCCTATCATTTGGCTCAGTATTTTGGGCTTTCTTCCCTACTGTTTCTTTACCATTTGTTGTATCTAGTTTAGGAATGTTTTCCTCTAGCGGTTTATGATTCGTTTTCACACGTCTTAAACTACTGTTTTTGTAATTAACTAACTCTTTATAAACCGAATTAACTTCCTCTTGATTTTTAGCAGTTGTTAATACTTCTTTAGCTTTTGCAACTTTTTCTTTTAATCCCTTTACTGAATCCTCAGTGTATTTTTCTGGATCTAATTTGTCAATTTCTTTTAAAAGCGTTTCCAATTTGGTTTTATTATTGAACACTTCCTCGACTTTGTCATCTTTTACAGATTTTTTGATTTCTGCAGTCTGATTAACAAGTGTCACAGCATTCTCTGATACTTCAAACTCTTTTTTATCTTGAACTTTAGAACCAGATCCATCTTCCTTGTTAGAAGCTTTATCTTCAGTCTTAGACTTAAGTAGACGCACTTGCTCTGTAAGAAATTGAACTCGACTTACTTGACTTGCAATCGCTTCCTCAGAAATATTTTCTCCATTAAGTAAACGGTTATTTTCATCGGTTAATTGAGTAAGTTGATTAGATAAACTTAATAAACTTTCCTCGTCTACTTTTGCAATCGCAGCTTGAAGTTCACTAATAGCCTGAACGAGAGGAGACTTATCCACTAGCTTCTGAGCAACTGGTGTTTTATCACCCACTACTTCCTCTTTTGATTTCTCTATAGGATTCTCTTTAGGTGGAACTCCTTCTGTCAGTTCCGTAACACCAGCATTTACCTTTTCAGTATTAGCCGTAACAGGTGATACAGGTAAAGCATCTGCCTTTACCGCACCATTTGCAAAAAACATTAATGCTGCTACGGCAACACTTGCAGCACCAAAATGGTACTTACGAATAGAATAACGGAATACCTTTTCTCCGTTCACTTCTCGATTTGATTTTCTCATCTAATCGCCTCTCTCTTATTTTTATTTTTGAGGTACTAAAAAATACCCCCCCCCTTAAATATTTTAGGAATTTAAGGAAAGGATACACTTTTTAATTTTTGGTACCACACTTGTTTTAAAAAGACATAGTACACTCTTTATTTTACATCTTTCTCAGAAAAATTAACAGTATAACCATATATTTTTTCTAATTTAATTACTCTGATAATTTGTTGCCAAATTTGCTATCATTTCGTTGAGTTTCTATTTGTATCCCTTATTAAGTATTTCTCTTTTTTCAGAACTAGAAAAAACTATAATTGAAAATAAAAAATGCAGCCCCTAGGCTGCACCGTTCATTTAAAGTTCCGTTGATTTAGAAACATGAAGTTTATTCTTTGGCTTTTCTTTCTCTTGTTTTTTGTATTTATTGATAGCTCCTAATACAGATGTTTTATTTTCTGAGTGCTTTTGTGACTGCTCCCTTGCTTTTAAAAGCTTAGAAGCAAGAACTCGTACATTACTATGAATCTTATCTTGGTCGTCAATAGATGTACGAATTTTCCCAAAAATCTTGACAAAATCACCTTGTTTAAAATTTTTGGGGATTTCTCCTTTATCTCCATAAGCCGAACAGTTAGTGTAGAGTTTGTTCCCCTCATCATCCTTTGATACAACTGAAAAATTAACAGCTGTAAATACTTCCCCTTCTCTTGTTTTTCTATCAACTACTTCAATTTCTCCAACGATATTACCAACAAGATTGACCAGGTTGTTTTCTTCTATTTGCTGACTGTCTACTTGTTGGCTCAATTCTCCATTTTCACGTAACTCTTCAATCATCTCATCAAAGGTATCATTTAACAACATCATTGAGTCATTATTTTGATAGTTATCATACAGCTTATCAAGAGCTGACTGGTCATCAATTCCTTTTTCAAAGCTGATAAATGCTTTGGTAAACTCTTTATAGTTGTCTGTTGCCATTTGTTCTAGTTGTGCTTTCATATCTTTATAATCCATTTTTCTATCCTCCATTTGTATCTTTTTATCGTTCATCTAATACATTTATTTTTTCATCATTACTAGTTACTTTATCCTGTGATTGGTAATTTTTTATCTGACCTAGTATAGATACTTTCTCTTCCTTTTCATGCAGATTATCCTCCACATCATAAGTGGATTCAAAAGCATCACTATCCCTAAAGTCATCATCATAGCGATCTGCAATTCCATCATTATCCATATCTTTTGAGAGTGGGTCATAAATGTTCCCCTCATCATCTCTTTCAAGTCCTGTTGCTGCTTTCAGTTCGTCATCATTAATCGATACGAACTCAGAAAAATCACCGTATTCAATTTCCATTTTCATAGCCTCAAGTGCTTGCTCTACTGTGCCATTTTCTTCCATGTATTGATAATGACTGATTGGTGTCTCATCTACGTACTGTGTCGCTGTGTAGTCTTCTAGGTTTAATTCAAATAAAATTCCGTGCCCTTCATCATTAGAGCTTGTGTAGGCAATATCTACATGTTTTAAGTCAGGATAAAGCTCATTAAAACTATCATAACTAAAGTTCTCTGCATACTCTCTATTATAAAAGTCTATAATTGCTCGTTTAAGATCTTCTAACAAAGGATTAGATTTAGATATTTCTTCTACTTCTCCCATATCTAATAATTGATTGAGTTCTGCTAGTCTTAACACCTTTGTTTTCAACTCCTCTGCCTTTTCAAATGGCTTTTCTAATTCCGCTTTAGCACGTTCAAATTGATTTTTGGTATTGCTGAGTTTATCTTCCAATCTTTCAAGTTTTTCAGGAATCTTATCTATGACATGATCTAATCTTATTAAATTACCTTCAGCACTACTTCCCAACTCTCCAGAGTGCTTTGCATGACCATTTAAACTAAATTGATATTCGTTGCTAAATACATCAAAATGAACTTCTAAGTCTAAATTTCGATATTGTCCTATTATTGGGGAGTCATTTACTTTTAAATTTTTAATAGACTCCAGCAACCTTTCCCCAGCAATTTTTTTGTCCTTTATTCTCTCACCATGAATCGTTAATGATGTAAACTTATTATCACCAACTCCTTGAGGTTCAATAGTATTCAAATCCTCTTTCATATCTTGAATCAATTCTTTAGTGCGTCTGATTTCCTCTGGATAATATGTTGTCACTTTATCTTCTAATCGATAACGGTTAGATTTATAGTTAGCCTCTAACATTTTTAGTTTTGTAACTTCATTATCCAAATCCATTTTCTCCTTGATTTTAGGGTCTCCTGTTGCGAGAGCTTTAATTTCTGCGTAATTCAAACTACTCTCATCTACATCTTCTGCAACACGAACTGGGGTCTTACTAGTCATGATTTGTGAGATAAACTTTTGCTTATTCTCGATTGTTTGCCATAGATAGGCATCGAATGTATTTTCTGTGATATAGCGATAGATATGAACTTCTTTATTTTCATTACCTTGCCTGATAATTCTACCCGCGCGTTGCTCCAAATCAGCTGGTCGCCAAGGAACATCTAAGTCATGCATGGCAATTAATTTCTTTTGAACATTTGTTCCTGCCCCCATTTTTTGAGTCGAACCCATTAAAATACGGATTTCTCCTTTTCGAACTTTTGCAAATAACTCCTCCTTTTGCTTGTCTGAATTTGCCTCATGTATAAACGCAATCTCTTCTTTAGGTATTCCCAATTTAACAAGCTTATCTCGAATATCATCATAAATATTAAAACTTCCATCTCCTTTCGGTGTAGACATATCAGAAAATAATAGTTGTGTAGATTGGGTTTCTTTTGTCTTTTCCCAAATCGCAAACACATTTTTCACGCATACATTCACTTTTGAATTGTCATCATCAGGTAGTAAAGGATTAATCAACCGTTGATCAAGGGCAAGCTTTTTCCCATCATTGGTAATTCGAAGCATATTATCTTCTTCTGGTTCTACCAATTTGTTACGAACCCTCTCTGCTCTTTCAGACAAGCCTTGTAGGATTTGTTTTTGTTCTTCACTAGGAGTTGTCTTTATAACGTCAAAGTGCGCTTCAGGTACAGGTAGTTTTAACATATCCGCTGTTTGAATATCTGATACTTCTTTAAAAAGACTCATCAATTCAGGCAAATTATAAAATTTAGAAAAGCGTGTTTTTACTCGATAACCAGTCCCTTCAGGAGATAATTCAAAAGAAGATTGGGTTTCACCGAAAGTCGAAGCCCAAGAATCAAAATGTTCCAAGCCATTCTTCTTCAATTCATCATACTGAAGATAGCGTTGCATAGTATACAATTCTGTCATTGAGTTTGAAATCGGTGTTCCAGTCGCAAATACTATCCCTTTACCATTCGTCATTTCATCCATATACCGACACTTCATAAACATATCAGATGACTTAAAAGCTTCAGACTGTCCAATTCCTGCCACATTTCTCATTTTTGTATACAGATATAGATTTTTATAATTATGAGCTTCATCCACAATCAACTTATCCACTCCTAATTCTTCAAACGTGACAACATCATCTTTTTTGAAATCGTCATTCAACTTTTTTAACTTAAGCTCTAATTTCTTCTTTGTCTTTTGAAGTTCCTTGACTGTAAAATGTTGACTGCTATCGTACTTGTATTCTTTTATGTAATCTATAATATTATCAATCTGATCTTGAATATGCTTTTCTTGATATTCCTTTGACATTGGAATTTTTTCAAACTGACTATGCCCAATAATTACTGCATCGTACTCGCCTGTCGCAATCTTTCCGATAAATCGTTTCCGATTTTTAGGCTCGAAATCCTTTTTATCTGCTACCATGATGGTGGCAGAAGGATAAAGCTGCATGAACTCTCTCCCAATCTGTCCAGTTAAATGATTAGGAACGACAAATAAGGTTTTGCTACACATACCAAGCCTCTTAGACTCCATAGCACTCGCGACCATTTCAAAGGTTTTACCTGCTCCCACAACATGAGCAAGCAAGGTGTTTCCTCCATAGAGAACTCTAGCAATTGCATTTTTTTGATGTAGTCTAAGGCTGATATCCGTACTCATACCATCAAAGGTTAAATTAGACCCATCATACTCTCGATTTCGTATAGAATTAAACCGTTCATTATAGATATTCACAAGTCGATTTCTTCTATCAATATCTTTGAAAATCCAATTTTTAAATTCTTCTTTTAATAGCTCTTGCTTTTGACCTGCAAGCATCGTCTCCTTTTTATTTAAAATTGCTGCCTTTGAGCCATCTGGATTGAGAACCTGATCAAAAACTTTAGTTTCCTTTAAGTTGAGGGCATCTTCTATCAGTTTATAAGCACTCACTCGACTCGTTCCATAAGTTAACTCTGCCAAGTCATTTCCTCTATCTTTACTCTTTCCTTCTACCTTCCACTCACTTGTCATTGGAGAAAATTTGGCTTTAATATCCCATCTCAGATAGCTCGGAGTTTTTAAAGTCTCAAAAATAAACTGTTCGATGTCTTTTGTTGGTAGCCAAGTAGCACCAAGTCGAACATTAATCTCACTAGCTTCTAATTCCTTCGGCATAACTTTTTCCAGCTCTGTCTTTTGATAATTCAATTGTTCTAGCTCATATTCAAATGACTGACGCTCGTTCATTTGAGAATCTGAAAGCTGTGATTTTGCAGTTAACAAACTAGCTATATACCGATCGATAATCCGAATTTTTTCTCGAATGTTGCCACTCAAATATTCATCTTTTGGAACGTAAGTATAGTGAGTTGAATCTGTATCTAAACTACTAGTAAAAGGCAACTCACCTACCTCTATATCAAATGATGCTTCTGGATGAAAATAAGAATTCTCTTTATCTAGTTGTAAAAATATTTCACCTTTTAGTTCCTTGATTAAGGTATTCCTGTCTTTCGTGGTTAAGGCAGACATATATTCAAAATCAACGACTCCTTTTTGAGAAATTGAAAGTACCAACGCTTCAACTGAAGTATCAACATGTTCCACTGCTTTTGCCTTGGTAATCGTACGTTTAGTAAAAATATCTCCTTTCGCTTTAAAATTCTGTTCTTCATCTAGTATCTCAATGGAAGATACCAAGGGAAAGTTACTATCATCTCTCAATGCCCGTGTATTACTGAGAGTGTTGATAAAACCATGTTTTTTTGAAAAACTATCGTACGCTTCATTTAATAGTTGTTGCGCTTTTTTTATCTCTTCATCGCTGGCATCTTCTTTTTGTTTTTCAATCACTACTTTCAAAGCATTCTGTACAGTCAAGTAATCCTCAATCTTTGACTTTATCTTTTCTGAGACTTCTTTTTTGATAAAAAGTGAATCTTCTCGGTAATAGACATCCCCATCGATTAGGGTATAAGAAAAATTTTTGACATCATTTGTTGCTGCAAGAGTAGCTCTCCCTTCCTCTTTTTGTTCAACTTTTTCATAGTTTGCTTTCTGAGAAATTCTTTGTCCTGCTTCTTTTAATAACTTTTCAAGGGATTCCTCTTTGGGCTTACAGGTGAGAGTATCGCCAAAGCGTCCACTCACACTTTCTATTGTTCCCAATACCATTTCAGGATGGTTTATAAAATAGCGATTGTAAGTTAAACCATTTTCATCTTGTCCAAGATGAAGCCAATCATTATCTCGCTCTAAAATACTATCTCGTTTCTTCAAGAAAATAATATCTGAAGTCACTTCTGTACCTGCAACGCCCTTAAAAGTTGTATTAGGGAGTCGAATAGCTCCTAGAAATTCTGTTCGTGAATTGAGATACCGTCGAACACTTTCATCTCTTTTATCCATCGTGCCACTAGACGTGATAAAAGCAATAATCCCTCCGTTTCTTACTTTATCGATGGTTTTCGCAAAGAAATAATCATGAATAAGAAAATTCTGGCGATTATATTCTCTATCATTGACCTTAAAATCCCCAAAAGGGATGTTCCCAATAGCCAAATCAAAGAAATTATTGGAAAAATTCGTCTCTTCAAAACCTTTTACTTGAAGATTGCTTTCAGGATAAAGTTTTTTCGCAATTCTTCCACTAATTGAGTCCAATTCAACTCCGTAAAACTTTGAGTGACCCATTTCAGCTGGTAAATTGCCTATAAAATTTCCTATCCCCATTGATGGTTCAAGAATATTACCACTTTGAAATCCCATATCAGATATGGTTTGATACATACTGTCGATAATAGCTTTAGGTGTGTAAAACGCTGTTAACGTAGAAGCTTTTGCGGCTTCATACTCAGATTCTGAAAGAGTATCTTTTAGGAAGCTTCGAGCTTTTTCCCACTGTCCCTCTTTACTCTCATCAAATACTTCGGAAAGTCCTCCCCAGCCAACATATTTAGCTAGCATTTCTTGCGAAGCTTTATCTAAGATTTTGTCACCATTTTCTATACTGTGAAGTGTTGAAATAGCCTCTAAATTTCCTGCTAATCGCTCACTCGGACTTAGTTTTTCAGGAAACAACTCCTCTGTACTCTTATAATTTTTCGTCCCTATGTAGTTAGAATCTTTCTCTATCACTCTTAGATTTTCATTTACAGGAACCTTTTCTGAACTAACTTCCTCCTGATTTTGAAATTCAAATAAGTCTCCCTGAATCATCCCATTCTCGTGTACAAGACCTTTCTCATCCTCAACAGGTAAAACTCCTTCTAGTGATTCCTTTCTTTCCAATTCTTTCTCAAAACTAAGTTCTCCGTCAAATACCGAGTAAAGTTCTTCTTCACTCATTCGCTTTCTAAGTTCTGTATCTGTTAACTCCCTAAAGGTTTTAGGGAACTCTTCTGAAAGCAAACGCTCAGCATGAAGAGTTTCCAGTTCATGCAGATTAAAATATCCCCATTCAGCTTCATCACCTAATACCAAACCAAAGGCATCCCCTGTTTCTTTATCATACTCCGTTAAATACCAGGTCCAGCCGCTCTTAAAAGGAATTGTATAAGCCGCATGCACTTCTTTTTCGCCTAACTTGACATGCTCTTGTTCATAAAAAGAAGGAACTTGTTCCAACATTTCTTCCGTCATTAGATTGGTCGGATTTTCTTTAGAATAAAAAAAGGAAGCATTTTCTGCTTCCGCTGTTTTTGTTTCTACACTTCGATGATTTCCTTGATGATAATCTCTTTTAATGCCGATATCATCGCTTGATATTGTGAATGATTCTCGTCTGAAATCTGCCAAGCTTTCATCATCTTGGGTTTCTCTTCCCTCAGAAATTGAATAGCTCGAATTTGAGTCTCCATCAAGTGCTCCACTAGTTTCTCTTCCTTGTATAAATTCACGAGCAACTGATAATCCATCTCTTTCGGACTCTCTGCCAGATAATCGAGACGCATGACCGAGTAAATCGGATTTGGGAACTCCATTAGAAACTCCTCCTTGGTTTCCAACTGATTCAATGTTTTCTCCTTGATGAGTGATAGAATTTCCTCTGTTGTCTCCACTGTTGAAAATTCGCTTTTCTCCATCATCATTAAATTGGGTATTTGTTCGAATCTCATGATCAAGCCCTCCTTGTGTGTGATTCTTTTCCTTATCATTATTATACTCTGCACTATCCTCTTTTGTCAGCCCCTTAGGCACAATTATTTGTCTACTTCGCTTCATCGTACCTTCTATCATCTGATGACAAACAAATGATAGGCACTTCCCAATACTCATCAGCGAAATAGAATCTAAGTTATCTCTATTTTGATTAACATCGTCAATTGTTAATGGGTAAGGGATATGGAATCTATTAGCAACCGCATAACTAATAGAATTTCTCATAAAGTGTGTAAACGTATCTCTTTCGTTTAGAGGGAGGCTTAATTCATTACACAGATTATCAATCTCATCGTCAGCTATTAGTCTAGTTAAAGTATAAAGATTTTCAACTAGATTTTCACTAGATTCATACCCCTGTTTTTCTATCATATCTCTCAGAATTGGTAGGTGCTGTTCTTGCTCAAATGACCACAACTCTACTTCATTTACATTTCGATTAATTGAAATTGTTTGACTAATATCAAAAACATAGAAAATTTCTTGTGACGGATGTTTGCTTAAAATTGGGATTCCCTTTTGCCCTCTTGTTACTGTACGTTGAAATCGTTCTTTCCACATATCAAAGGTAGCACAAGCTATAGCTGTAGGACTTGATCTATAGATACTTAACTGATTGATAAAATCATATCGTTGATTATTACCAATTACCTCTAAAAGTTTTAGATATTCTTGAGGACTTTCTAACACATCTTTTTTAATCTCTTCGATTCGATTATTGAAGTCATGTACTCTCATATTCTTCCTCCTTTTTTAAAAAAAGAGACAATAGAAATCATCCTACTGTCTCGTCACTTTTATATCATTTTGTTTTTATTAATTCCATACATTCTTCTAACTTCATATTCAAGGCATTATACACTACTGTTTGAAAATATTTTTCTCCTTTATCCCTAGATAGAATAAAATCAACTTCGATTTCACTTTGTAACTGATAACCTTTTAGTACCGTTTGGGGCTTTGTTAGCTCTGTATTTGTAAAACCGATGGTACACACTCTCTCTGCCGCCGCAAAAGAACAGGAAATCCTATTTTTGTGAAACCTCTCTTCCACAACAATATCTTCTGATGAAAATATTTTAATTGCATTCTCTAAAACACTGATTTTCCTACGAATAGAACCTTTCTGACTCTTTCCACCTAATTCAAAATCAGTATCCTTTATAGTCTTTTGATAACATTTTTCAAAAAAATTTTTTGCTTCTAAACTTGTCTGAACTCCTGTCAAATGCAAAAAATTATCCTCAAAAGCAGAAACGATATAATATTTCTGATATCTAAAATTTCTAGAGAAAATAAGGTAATCTTTCTGAACTAGCAATTCATAATATAACACTGCACAGTCCATCAACTTTAATCGTACTCTTTCTTTAAATGATTGTTCTACCATCGCCTCACCTCAAAAAAAGGAGGATGAAAAATCAACCTCCTTTGGTTTTTCACAGTTTCCTTCTGCACTGGATATGGGTTTTCAGTCTCCATTCCGACCACTGGAAGCAGGTTTAACGTCTCTACTCCGACTCATTACAAGTTGAAAATTCAACTTTTTCTACTAATAGTATACAAAATTATCCTTCAAATGCCAAGTAAAAAGAATGACATTTGATAAAATAAATTCCTGCTTAAAACACTTCCGCTAACAATTTCTGAAGAATTGCTTCTAAAATATTAACCACAATACTATTTCCTGCTTCACGATACAAGATAGAAGACATTCTTCCCTTTCTTTGTGGATAGATTGCCCTTAGTGTATTAAAGTCTCCATCCTCAAACCCCATTAGCTTAAAACACTCTCTTTCTGTTAAATATCGATATGTCCCATTTTTTAAGTCTACCACACCTGAATTCGGAACTCGAACCTGCTTGGTTGAGATTGTATAGGCAAACTGCTCTATCACCTTTACTCTTCCTTCGAAATTCTGATTTCTAGGTTTCCCATTCAGATAACTTAATATTGAAGATTGTCTTACTTGATAAATGTCTGGGACATCCTTTTCTAGAAATGAAGTAATATTTCTAGTTGGACTCCTTAATAACATTGAAAAATCAAAAGTTTTCTCCCCTAATAGACTAACCACGAAAATCCGTTCTCTTTTTTGAGGAATTCCAAAATCCATCGCATTCAGCATTGCATACTGACTCGTGTATCCTAGTCTATCTAGTTCGTGAATATAGTCAAAAAAAGTTTCTCTAAAATTTTTATCTAAAACACCCTTCACATTTTCCCATAGAATCATTTTAGGTTTTTCTCTCATTTCTTGAATAATTCGTATCGTTTCATATAGAAGACTTGAGCGTGTTCCTGAACCTCGCTCTCCTCCTCGTTTTAAGCCAGAACGACTAAAATCCTGACATGGACTCCCATGCATCAATAAATCTACTTTAGCAGTTGACGGATGATACTCTACAATATCTCTCGGTTGAAAGTTTTCGTGATACAAAGCATTATATCCTTTCACACAATTTCTGTCCTTCTCTACATAATCTACAACACGATGAGGAATACCTTGTCTAATTAACGCTTTTCGAATAGCTCCAATCCCTCCAAATAATTCTAACACTTGCAATTCGTCTATTGTTCTCACCTCCTCACAAAAGGAATTACATTCTCTTCTAATCCGCTTTTACATTGTCTTGTTGATACTGTTGAATCGTACTTTTTATTTCTTCTTCTAACGACCTCAAAAACTCTTCTTTTGTTGCTTTCCCCTGAGCTATTCTTGTTAGCTCCATTTCCCATTTTGAAGTGGTTGTTGCTGACTTAAAGGTATCTGATACGACTGTAATCAAACCGACTCCCTTGTGAGTCGCAAGTAAATACTTCCTATCTCTTTCAACCAGTCCTTTAGAGATTAGATTTTCAATAATACCTGCTCTTGTAGCGGGTGTCCCTAATCCCTTTCTCTCAACTTCAATTCCTTTTTGTAGCCCCTCTTTTCCAGCCATTTCCATAGCTTTTAACAAGCTCTCCTCTGTAAAGTGTTGAACAGGTTTTGTGTACTTTTCCTTAATTTCTTTTTTATGAACGGAAATCACATCACCAACATTCAAATCTGGAAAAGACTGATCGTTTATTAGATGTTGAAATGCACGCAAGTAACGTGTGAATCCCTCATCTACAATGACTTTCCATGACTTAACAAATGTAAAATCTTCTATTTTTGCAATAATTTTTCTTTTCTCTTCAACTAGTGGATATCCTACACTAGCATGCAGTTTATTCCCTATAAGACAATAAACTTGCCTTTCCTCCTCTGACAGACGAGATATATTTTTGGTTAAAGAGCTAACTGTCGGAATTATAGCGTGATGATCCGAAACTTTCTTAGAATTAAAGACTATCTTCAAACGGCTTTCATCAAAGTCATTCATTCCTATAATGCCATTAACAATAGAATCAAGCATATCCTCCGTAAGATATCGACTGTCTGTTCTAGGATAGGTAATATACTTTTTCTCATACAGGCTTTGAGCAAGATCTAATGTTTTCTGCGCACTATAACCAAAATAATGATTACATTCCCTTTGAAGACTCGTTAAATCAAATGGTAGCTCTGGTCTCGTCACCACCTCTTCTCTCAGACTTTCTGTGATTTGAATGCTTTCACCTACTAAATCCATAATCAATTGAGCTATCATTTTCTCATCTAATCTATCGGTTGATAGAGTCAAATTCTTACCCATCACTTCGACTGTATAGTACTTTTGTTTTTTAAACTGTAAAATTTCGTCATCTCGTTTTACAATCATAGCCAGAGTAGGTGTTTGAACTCTTCCAACAGAATAAGGCTGTCTATATAGACATGAATAAAGTCGGCTAAGATTCATTCCAACCAACCAGTCTGCTATAGACCGTGCCTGTGAAGATTCAAATAATCCATCGTAAAACTGACTATCTTTTAAATTCTTAAATCCTACCTCAATAGCTTTATCCTCCATTGAAGAGATCCAAAGCCTCTCGACAAACTTTTTACATTGCGCCTGATTGTAGACTAATCGAAAAATACTCTCTCCCTCTCGTCCTGCATCGCAGGCATTGATTAAACTTTTAGTATCTTTTTTATTCATTAGTTTTTTTAAAAGTTGAAAATGTTGTTTTGTTTTCTTTGAAACTTCGTAACGGTAGTGACTAGGAATAATTGGTAAATCGTCCAAATTCCATCGTTTATATCGCTCATCATAGGTTTCTGGGTTCGACATCTGTACCAGATGACCTATACACCATGAGACTCGATACCCTCCTCCTTCATAATATCCCTCTTTCTTTTTAGTCGCTCCTATGACTTTAGCAATCGTCTGCGCAACACTGGGTTTTTCTGCAATAACTAATTTCATTTTTTTCTCCTCATATGAAAAAAGGACGAAAGATAATCTCCCGTCCTTAGTTAGGTATTTTAAACTATTCTTCATTACAGTACTTCATCTTCTTCATCAACTAGTTCTTTGTCTTCCTCTTCCTCCTCATCTTCATTGTCATCAGTTTCTGAAAAGAAATCCTCGCTCTCATCTTCCTCTAAATGTTCTAATTCTTTATTTTCTCTTTGTTTTATAACCTTGAAATAGTAACCTGCACCTAAAGCACCGACCACTACAAGAAAGACAATGAAATACATTCCCATATTGCTTTCTCCTTCCTTTTTAACAAGAGACACTTCCTCTTTTTTAGGCTCTTCTTTAATAATCTCTTGTTTGGGAACTTCTTTCTTTTGAACCATATTTAACAAATCATCCTCAGATACTTCCGTTAACAATTGTACATTGTCATTTTCTTTATCATGATTGATAATTAAATGGAATGTTTTCCCGCTTTTAGTAGTAAAAGTTACAAATTGTCTTGCGTCAGCTGAAATAGCAGTTGCTTCCTTCTTATCTCTTTCATCACCATGGTGAATCGGATAATCTTTATTTGCATTATCCTTATTTTCAGTAATAGTTCCTCGTGCTTTTGAGGGTGCAGATGGTATTCCTTTTGTGACTTTTTCACTAGTATTCCCTTCACTGATTGTTCTACTTCCTTGACTAGAAGAATGACTCGTATCGCTATCCTTATTAGGTGTACGAATCTCTTCTTTTTTTGCTTTTGATGTTTCTTCTTTATTTGAATCATCAACTGTAGTGGATGGTAAACTAGGAGATTCATTACTAGAAATCGTTTCTTGCCCATCTTGTACCAATTGTGGCAAGACTGCCTTTTCTTCACCTGCTTTATCAGTTAGTGATTGGCTCTTTTCTTGAAGCTCCTGCATCTGTTTCTTCAGTTTCTCAATCTCCTCATTAAGAGCTTGGTCTCCATCAGAAATAACCGCCTTTTCTATTCTCTTCTGAAGAGCTTGATTTTTTTCCTCTAATTCTTTGATTCGTTTCTTTTGTTCCTCATTTAATTGAGATTTATCTTTTAACTCTGCCTTTAGAGTATCAAGTGCTTTATTAAGTTCTTTAGATTCCTGATTTATTTTTTCAATATCATTTTTTTGTGAATCCCTTTGACTACTGTCTTCTTTTTCCTCCTTTTCAGTAGAATATTGACTAGTTGTTTTACTCTTTCTTACCTTCAATTCTATTTTGTCATGACCATCACCCTTTACCAAATAAGACGAGAATGCCTCTACAAATTCCATCTCCTTTGAAATAGGTGGTAAATCTTTTTCTACAAGGTCTTGCCCTCTGTTTGCGGAAATGTTGTGTTCTTTATAGACTGTACCATCTTCCCAAAGATAGTTGATACTGACATTTACTTTCTCTTTTGTTTCTAATTGAGTCCGCAAAGAAGGAAGTAGTCCATCAGTCGCAAATACAATTTGTTTTTGCATCAGTAAATACCCTGTTGCAGAAACTAGAATACCAGAACTGATAGCTAGTGTTAGCCATACTTTCTTATTAAATTTTTTAAATTTCATCTACAGTTTTCTCCTCTATTTTCTTTTCTTGACACATATTCACTAAATCCTCAATCGTAATATGATTTCTTCTACAAATAACGACGTATTCCTTATCTAGAAGTTCTTCTTTCTTGGAACATAAAATCTCTAAATCCTTATCAATTTGTTCCTTCTTTTCTAATAACTTTTTAATTTTTTGATTCACACGATGTAATTCTTTATTCATATGTAACCTCCTTTACCTTTGAACATTTGGTGGAAATCCAAAACCGACAGGAGAAGACTGACAACACGTCGCAATCCAATTATCAAGGCTAGTCACTCTAATTTGTCCGATATTATCCATTACTTTACCATCTCCAATATAGATACCAACATGTCCATAAGTTCGACCTAACTCTCCACCAGTACTACAACTTTCAACTGCTACAATCATTCCAACTTTTAACTTTGAACGATCACTCGTATAAGTAAAGTTACGATACATATCATTCGCATTTCCGCCTATAAAGCCAATACCAGCGTTTTGATATACTTGTGTTACCCACATGGCACACCATCCTGGACCTGGTGAAGGTGTAATATAGGCTGCATTTACAATACTTTTTTGAATGGCATCTGATGCCTCATACTCTTTTCCTCCGCCTACTGCTCCAGAAACGCTACCTCCTCCCCTTCCTCCAAGCAAAGACTGATTACTAAATAATGCAGCCATATTCCCTTGGGCTGAAAATAGAGATTGATAATGTTTTAAATTATCAGGGTAATTAGCGAAAACTTTATGGACAATGGTATCCATCTCTGTTTTATCTAGTGTCACAATAAGCTTCTTATACAGATATGCTTCTTTACTTTCGTTCCCTTGGCTGTCTGTAACCGTACGATAGCGAGTCTCAGTTTCCACTCGATAATTTACTTTATACATCGTGTCAAATAACTCTTTCAATGGTGCTTTAATATCAGAAAGATTCTTGATTTCGCCATATCTTGAAGTAATATACGAAAGTAACTCATGCACATTATGACCAATATCTCCATGCTTATGGATAATATACTCATCATAACCTGGATAATGACTTTGAACATTTTCCAATTCGTTATATAAATCTGTCTCTAACTTGGAAAATATTTGATTGATTCCTTTTAAAATTTGTTCACTCGACAAATAACTGGTCGCTAGAACACCACTGGTAGAGTTTGCTACTCCACTCATTGAAACACTAGTAAATTGAAACAGAATCATTCCAAAACCAAAAATCACTACTGTTGCAATCGCAATCCCTTTTGCTCGTTTACTAATAAATTGCTTTGTAAAGTTTATTCCCTCCAATAAACTTTTTTTGATTCTCTCTTTTAAGTTGTTGCTAAATGAATTTTTAATAGCTTCTTTCATCTGCTTCTTCTTTTGAAATTTCTTTCTTCTAGCAATTTTTTTAGAATCAATTAACTTGTTTCTCTTGTCTACAATATTACGAATAGTAAATGGGATTTTTCTTCTAGATTTTTCTCTTACTAGACTAGATAGACTTTCAAACCGTTTTTCTTTGTGTCTAGTCGCATATTTTTTAGCACCTTTGAGAAATGTGGAAGCTGTTCTCAATGTTTTTTCAGCAGCTTCTACCCCCTGATTTTCTTCACTTCCATAAGATAAATATATCCCACCAGCACTAGCAACTTGTGTAGCACCGAGGAACCCAATAGCCTTTTTTTGATTTTTACGCTTACGAGATTTTCTATTTTTGCCTGCATCTTGTTTAGTTGATTTTTCAAACACATTCTGAAACCCTGGTGATGTTTTTTGCGTTTTAACAACTTTAGTCTTAACATCCATAGTTCCTTTATTTGAATTTCTCTTACTAAAACTATTTATCTCATTGGTTCTGTTCGATAAGTTCCTTTGTTTTTCTTTTTGAATGTTTCTCTTTCGAATTTCTTTTTTATCTACTTGAGGTCTTTTATGAAAGTTTCTAATTTCCTCTTCAGGAAGTAAAACTGACTTAATAGGTTCAAATTCTCGATTCAGGGTTTGATTTTTATGTTTCTTCCGATAAAATTTTCTGTTGATTCGATGTCGTCGAATCCTCTTAAAATGATCATTCCCTTGAACATAAGAATTCCCTGTTATATTTTGTCTATAAATCTTTTCTTGAAAATGAGAAGTAGGTTTTCTTATTTCAGAATGATAGGTCTTATTCCTTTTCCTCTTAGATGAATGAATTGAATATTCAACAGAAGGTAACCCTGTCTCAGTTTCTTTTATTCTAGTGAATCTCTTATGTTGTTTACTTGGTTTTCTTTTAGAGAGCGGCATTGTTTGTCTATAACTCCAATGACGCACTGAATCACCTAAAGAATGGTAGGTACTTGAATGACCTTGGTTTAAACGCTCCGATACTGCATTTGTTAAAGAAGCTATTCTTTTCTTCTTATGCTCTCCACTATTTTCCTCAGTTTGAGCTGTCGCCTTGTCTATCCCATCTTTACCTTTATCTGGTGCTTCTAACTCTTTTTTAATCAGATAATTCCGTTTTCTATTCTTTCTAGAAGGACGTTCTACCCTACATGCAAGATTTTTATTATGGATCTTATCCTGAAAACGATAACCTACCTTCGCAATTTTTTGACTGTAGTCATCAGAAATTTTTCTCCTATAAGATAAAACTTCACTTGTTGTACTATCCTTACTTAATGTCTGTTCATCTTTAGCTTTTATCCTTTCATTTAGACTACGTTTCCGTTTTTTTACCATAGGTTACAACCTCATTTCTTCTGGTTTCGTAGTCATCTTTTGATAAAGAATCGTGTCTTTCGGGAAATTATCCACAAAGGGAACAATCGTATTTCCAAAAAAGACTAATCCTTCTCCTGCCTTTGAATTGGTTACAAATTTTTCTTGATCTTTGGAAATTTTCAGTTTACTCACTAGATATTCTCTATCTCCTGTTGCTTGATTTAACATAAGAATAAAATCGGTATTATCAAAAATATTCTCAATTTCCTTACTGGCAAGAAGATCTTTCACATTTTGTGTAATGCCTGTTGGAATACCTCCCCACTTTCTAAATCTTTTCCATATTTCCACAGAATATTGAGAAGTCTGTTCATCCTTTAATAACAAATGAAACTCATCAATATAATAGCGTGTACTTTTTCCACTATTCCGATTCTGAGAGACCTTATTCCATACTTGGTCTTGTATAACAAGCATCCCAATTTTCTTTAGCTGGGTTCCTAATTCTTTAATATCAAAGCACAAAAGTTGTTTATTTAAGTCAATATTTGACTGATGGTTAAAGACATTGAGTGATCCAGAGACGTAGATTTCCATTTCAGTGGCTAGTTTTTTCCCAACTTTTTCTTCTTGTCCCTTTAACATGTCATACAAATCTTGTAAGATTGGCATATTTTCAGGAATTGGATTACTAAAATATTCTTCATAGATTTTGGGTAAACATCTATCAATAACTGATTTTTCTTCCGCAGTTAATCCACTACCTCCTACAACTAGTTCCAACATTGACATGATAAAATTCGCTTTATCTTTAAGTGGTGCATCGCCATCACCATAGTTCATATTGATATCTAAAGGATTCAGGTAGTCCTGACTTTTCGCACTAACTTTAATCACTTCTCCTTTAAATTGCTTTACTAGATTCCCATATTCTCCTTCAGGATCACAAATAATAATGTCATCATCTGTAGTCAAAATAGCATTTGCCATCTCACGCTTAGCTGAAAAAGATTTCCCTGATCCTGGAGTCCCTAGAATAAGACCATTTGGATTCTTTAACATTTTTCTATCAGCCATGATAAGATTATGACTTAAAGCATTTAACCCATAATAAAGACTATTTTCGGAATTAATAAATAACTCTTCAGTTGTAAAGGGTAAAAACACGGCAGTTGAAGAAGAAGTTAAGCAGCGATTGATTTCAATTTTATTTACCCCCAATGGAAGGACACTGATAAATCCTTGTTCCTGACTATGATCTAATCGTTTAATCTTACAGTTATGCTTACTAGCTATTGATGATATTTGAGATAAAGTAGTATCTAATTTTTGTAAATTTTTTGCAAAATTCATAAAGATAATTGTCACTACAAACATACGCTCATCACGAGTTTGAAGATCTTTTAGCAACATTTTGATATTATCTCCATAAGTAATTAAGTCACTAGGCAAAATATCCATATCGTAGCCACTGCGAACAGCCTTTTTGTTCTCCTCAATTTTCATCCTATCAATATCAGTATTCTTTCGTTTCACCATTTTAATTGCTTCCGTCTGCTCAATTGCCTTAATATGAAAAGAAATATTGATATTATCGTCAATATCCAAAAACTCTGCAAGCATACGGTCTGATAATTCACTAGCCAAAATTTGAATATGGCTCACAGCACCTATATGGTTTCCAAACTTAAAATACCTACTAGGAATAAAATTAAAAGAATCTGGCGCAATCACGCTTTTCGTACTTTCTCTTGGTTTTAAATCTTTGTAAGAGAAAGAAAAAAACTTATCAGGATTTAAAATATCATGCAAAGCTTTCAAACGTTCAATCCCTGTCAATGACTCTGCTCTTACACCCATACTTTTAAGATTCGATAATAAATCAATTTCTATCCTTTCCAGTTTAGTTCTTGCTTGCTCAACATTCGTTGCCTCAATCCCAAAAGTGATATACTTTGATTTCTTTAAACCGTTGTTTCCTTTTGCAAGTTGATTTTTGAGCATATCTCGAAATTCTAAACGAATATCATCGTAACCATCGTTTTTATCTGGTATTTGAATGGCAGCCTTTAACTCAGTATTTCTCCCAATCTGATTAACATATGAGAATTCAATTGTTACAGTAGGGTCAAATGAATTGAGTACATTCGCAAATTGATTAAAAATCAAATCTTTATCTTCTTCTAGTGCTAGTTGATAATTGATATCTTGAAATGAAATACATTTATTGAAATGAGTTTTATCTAGCTGACAAATACCACTTTTTAACATTCTCAAATATGGTATAGTATCCTCCACGGTATAACGTTTCGGTTCTTTCTTAAAAATCATACCAATTACAGAATTTTTATCTGTTGCAGAGAGTCTTTTTTCCTTTCTTAACTCACGTTTATTTTCTCTTAAGATTCTCTGACTTTCTAGTAGTTGTAATTCTTGTGTTTTTCTTTTGTTTTTCAAGATATACCTCCTTTCTCACTCTGATAGGTGGTTGATAAAATTTATGAAGGTAAATATATTTAAAGTATTTCTCAAAATATAAACCATCCTTTTCAAATAAAGTAATAAAAAAGATAGGCAAAGTCGAAATAATGAGAAATAAAATAGCGACATCATTTGGAAGAAATTTCCTGATAAATAGGTAAATTGGAACTCCTACAAATCCAGCACATGTGAAACCAATCAGCTGTCGTCTAGTGAGGTTAAATGCTACCTTTGTTTTTACTTTTTTTAAATCCTTTGGTATCGGTACATATCCCATTTCATCCCTCCAATCTATTTTTCTTGCACTTTTTCGACCAGTTATAAACTGAGTAACTAATAACTCCAATTCCTGCTAACAAAATAAAAATAGGAAAAATACTTCTATTATCTCTCATTTCTTCTCCTCCTTAATGAGCATTTAAAATACTTTTCGCCAAAGTACCACTCTTTAACATCATTAGACCTAATAAAATTGCATAGCCTAAAACCATAAAAATGCTTGCATGAATATCTGTTATCTTAATTGTTTTAACCAATACTGAATAGATTCCCAAGCAAATCATTAAAAACAAACCTTGTAATCCAATTGCAAATAAACCTTTGATATAATTCGTCCCTATCTGTCCCCATTCCTTGTTTCCCATTGTCGCAAATGGAATTGCTGAAACAGAACAGTAGACATAAATTTCAAACATCCTTCCATAGACTACTAACATAATGATGATAGACATCACTTGTATTGCTACTTTTACCAACGATGTCTCTAAAAGTATCATCACTAGTTCACCAAGTTCTTTACTTTTTAGTCCGTCTACCATACTAACTATCTGATCAGATGAAACAGTGGCAGAGGTATTAATAACCCCTGCCGCCTGATTCACTAAATGCTGGGCGACATCAAAAACTGCCATAGAAAAAGTAAAAGCATGTGATACTAACCAAACTGCTACCCACATTTTGATAATATATTTGAAAAACTCAAAGGTGTCTGTATCGTGCATATTATTTCTTTGCATAACCATATTTATAAGTTCAATGCATAACACCGCAGTTATAATAAGACCTGCAATCGGAATAATCACATTATCATTAATATTTTTTATGAAACTAAACACATCTGAGTTCCAACCCATCGGTGTCTTCCCTACATCTTTGGCAATACTACCAACTTGGTCATTAATATCAATAAACATTGAATTAAGGTTTGCTTGGATACCTTCGAGGAGAAGTTTCTGAAAGAACTCTTTTATCTTATCGAAAATTCCAAACATTCTATTTCCCCCTTATTTCAACAAATTTCCAAGTAATGGAATTAGTTTTAGTCCAATCAAGACAATACCTCCTCCTGCCATCAATTGTTTGATTCCTTGTGATTTTGCGCCAGGGTTATCGTTCCCATAACCTTCCATCAAGTTAATGACACCCCATGCGCCAAGTCCGGCACCAACTGCCATTACCAATATTTTTAAGACATTTACTGCTTGTGTAAAAAATTCCATCTTCTATTCCTCCTCAGATTCTTCTTTTGCTTCTATCTTATTAAATGATTTGACAATAAAATTTCTATAAGTTTTGTCCTCTTTTACTCTCTGATTGAAATACCCAAATACATGAACAAAATCATCCTTTGATAATTTCATGACCTCAGTAACTTTATCACCATACACTGCACAATGAATATATTCCTTTCCTTTTCCATATTTTTTTACGAGCGTAAAATTTGCGACACTGACTTCTTCTGTATCTCTCATAAAAGTACTCTTAACTGGTACTTCTATCAGATTGGCATTAATATTTATCATTTCTTTATCCACTGTTATACCTCCGATAAAAAATGCGATTGAAGAATTATTTCAATCGCTGCGTTCATATATTTTTTCTATCACCTTGTAGGACTTTTATTTCTTATCATAAATTTTCCTCAGAAATAAAAAGGACGATAGAATATGAATCTTCCATCGTCTTTTTAGGTTCTATTTGACATAAAAATCTTAATCTAACTTATTTTTTCTAGATTATCAAATATCTCTTTTAATAAATATATATATCTTGCATCATCATAATCTTGTAATGATGCTATTTTCATTTAACTCAACCTTTCCCCTTTGTTTGATATAGCCTTCAATATCAAAGATGTTCCTCTTATCATAGTCTTCTAAAAGTTTATAATTCTTATGTTTTGTTATGTCAAACTTATCAGATAAAAAAGGTCTAACACCTCTTAATTGAAAGATACATTTTCCTCCATCCATAACTGTAATTTCGTCTTGACTCATGAGATCTTTCCCAACTTTTTGATAATTCAGCCCAAAGCTCTTTTGGTTGGATCTCGTCTCAGATGTGTTATATAAATCAATCGTTTCTTTACCAAGTGTCTCAGATAATTCTTTTAAGGTTGTCTTTTCCTTTCCTCCAAGAAATAGAGTACTGTCACAATTCCCTACAATAGTATCCGCACTGTCTTTATAAATGGCTTTAAGTTGTGACTGAGCTTGTAAGATAATACTTGCAGAAATTTCTCTACTACGAATAGTCGCAATTAACTTTTCAAATTTTGGAATCAGACCGATATTTGGAAATTCATCAAGAAGACATCTCACATGGACAGGTAATCTTCCACCATAGACATCGTCAGCTTTATCACATAATAAATTAAACAGCTGAGAATACATGATAGACACTACAAAATTAAACGTATCATCTGTATCAGAAATAATAACGAACAAGGCTGTTTTACGGTCTCCAAGTCTATCCAGTTCTAGTTCATCTTCCATCATTAAATCTCTGAGTTCTTGTATATCAAACGGAGCTAATCTTGCTCCACAACTAATTAGAATGGATTTGGCAGTTTTTCCTGCAGCTAGTTTATATTTCTTGTACTGCTTGACTGCAAAATGAGTTGGATTACGCTTCTCCAATGCTTCAAATAAACGGTCTATTGGATTCATATAACTTTCGTCTTCTTCTCTGACCTCTGAGGCATCAATCATATCAAGCAAGGTCGCAAAATTCTTCTCTTCTTTCGGGGCTTCATACCAAATATAACCAATTAACGCTGTATAATAAAGTTTTTCTGCTTTAACCCAAAAATCTTCTCCTGACTTTTCTCCATCTCCTTTCGTATTAGCAATGATTGTCTGAACCAGTTTTAAAATATCTTTTTCAGAATGTAAATAAGCAAATGGATTATACTTCATACTCTTTTTGAAGTTGATAGTATTAAGAATTCTTATCTCATAGCCATTATCTTTCAGCATTTTCCCACATTCTAAAACAATAGTTCCCTTTGGATCAGTAACGCAATAAGAAGAATGCATTTGCATAAGATTTGGTTTAACATAAAATCGTGTTTTCCCACTCCCAGAACCACCAATCACTAAGACATTCTTATTTCGAGCATATTTAGGATTTTTTGGGCGACCATTCATCGTTATGCGTTCTGTTTGGGTTAGCAATATATTATTTTTAAAATCTTCATCAATATAAGGTTCTATATCTGATAGTTTCCCCCATCTAGCGGAACCATATTCTTTTCCTTGTCGAAATTTTTTCGAATTTTTCCCTTTTGAAACTACGATAAGCTTCATGAGAAATGCTAGAAATACTCCTACCAAAATATCAACTAAATGCACACTAGGCATGAAAGAAAGTTTTTGTATCTCTAGTATTCCCTGAAGAATTTTATCAATCACATCTCCACCAACATAACTTTGTACATGGTGTGATAAGATATTCCCAATATACCAGAACACAAGATACGGTAGATTCTGTTTAACAAACATTGACTTATTCTGTATTTTGAGACTGTTTTTTATATCTTTTAACATTTTATCCATCATAGACTCTGCTCTTTCTGTTTGTTTTTTATCTTATCTTTAAAAAGTGCCTCTTTTATAATAGATTTGAAATGACTGAGTTGTTTATGAATCGATTCTTTTCTCTCTTCTTTCTTATCAATAGTCTTTAAAACTTGCTGGAAGGCTTTATTCATAACCTGTGTATCCTTAGCTTGAAAAAATACAGAATGTATCCCCGTTTTCTTATCTCTCATAATAGAAAATTTCACGCCGTATTTATTCAGCACCTTCTTTAGTTCTTTTAGTTCAGTATCCTTTACTTCAATATCTTCCAATTGTCCTTTCTTTACCATATTTTTCAGTTTTGTTTTACTTCCTTTAGCTTGTATAAACTTTTTGAAACCACCATACAATTTACCTTTTTTCATCAATTTCTTCAAAATTTTTAGAATTTCTCTTGAGCTAGCTTTTGCGACTTGTATTTCAAGATTCAAACTTTTACTACTAATCTCTTCGTTAATCATTTCAGTCCTCCCTCTCTTAAATCAAAATTCGAAAGAGCTGTATAATAAGCATCAATTTCACTAGGAGCATTATAGGAGGCAGTTAAGACAAACGAACGTATATTACGAATTCGACTCTTATTTTCCGATAAGAGTTGTGTTAAATAATCCATGTGAGAGCAGTCCAATTGTCTAAATCTTTCTTGCACAATTGATCCAGGTAATTTTACTTGGTTAATTGAAACTAAACTAGATGGTTGTAAAATCATCACATCAGCAAGTATTCTGAGGATTTGATCATACAATTCTGCTATCTCATTATTACCAACACTTAAATGTTCATAATAGCCAGTCTGATTTCTTAGTTCTTCTAAACTATCTGAATATGATTTTTCTTTCTTTACACCCTCTATCCGTCCTTCTTCTGTAAGACTTTGTTTTGTTTGTGATGGATTGATGGAAGGATATGAGGAAATTATCTGACTAATCTCTGTTGTATTCTTTGTAGTAATCTCTGGTAATGGTTGGAGGATTCTGCCATCATGCACTGGTGGAAAATCATCAAATGCATTAGAGCAATCTGCTATCATGCGTTGGGGCATTTTGCCATCATCCATTAGGGCATTTTGCCCTAATGCATTTGGCATTGACTCCTCTAGCTTTTGTTCCCTGACTCTTCTTTCTTCATCCATCTTTCGTTGATTCATTTCAAAAAATAACTCTTCTAGTTTATCGTTATTGATTGTATACCACTTAGTTTTATCCCTCGGATCTTTATTATAGTTTCCAACTAATAGATAACCTGCCTTTGCTAGCTTTGTAAATGTTCTTTTGACAGTATCAACACTCATATAATCAAAGTCATTTTCTTGCCATGCTCGAATAGAATTATATGTCCAATACTTTCCATCATGATAATTCTTTCCTGAACGTTTATTAATTTCAATCCAATAGTTAATTTGTTGCATAACAAGTGCTTCGTTCAATCCTAATTCTCTTGCTAGAGCCTTATTTGCTAGAATTGGCTGCTCATCAAACAGATACATACTCATTTTATTCCTCCGTATTTAATTTTAGGTAAACAAAAAGACGATAAAGAATTATCCATCGTCTTCGTTTCATTTATAGATTTTTTAGTTTAAAGTTAAAGAACTCTAAAATGGCAAGTAACCATAAAACAATTCTTAGTAATCCAAAAGGACTAAAGATAAATGATAAAATCAGTGCTTCAATTCCAGTATTGATTTCCTGTCTTATGAAACATGCAATTGCTGCAATCAAAGTAAAACTAGATAAGAGTCCTAAAAACAGGATTCCAATACTTGAAATGAATTCTAGAAATGCTATCAGTATTGATAAAATTATGGTAACTGGAAATAAAATAATACGTATTACCCATCTCATACTCTAACCTTTACTTGTTTTCCTGATTATCTTCTAATCTGTCCAAAGCTGAAGTGTTTAATGACTCGAGGGATAGCAACTGAGTTCTTGCTAGTTGTCTTAACTCTATCATCCGTTCAGCTTGTTCCACACCTTTGCTGATTAAGATTGCATTGTAACTTTCCATATTCGCAAGTACCAACAGTTCATTCAAACTTGCGTAGTCTCTCATATTCCCCTTTAATTCAGGGTTCGCTTCACGCCATTGCTTCGCTCGCTTATTAAACAATGCGACATTGAGCATGTCCGCTTCACTTGCGTACTTATACGACAACTGTTCTTTCGTGAGATTTTTTAGAAGATGTTCCTTAATTGCATTTGTATGAATTTTGTAGTTTATCTTTGAAATCTCTCGATTCAAATTCCAACTTAATGATAACCTTGAATTCTCATCCTTTTTCAGTCTCTTATAATCTTGAATCAAATACAGTTTAAATTCTGCTGAAATCCAAGACGCAAATTCCATTGCTATATCAGGGTGAGCAAACGTACCGCCACCTCTACCTGACTTTGAGACAATACCTATTGCATTCGTACTTGAAATCCAACGTTGCGGAGACAAAGTAAATGCATTAGTACCAGACTCTTTTCTAAAGGAGTCGAATTCGACCCCTTTAAAGTTTGGATTATTAATTGTCTCCCATAATCCTAAAAATTCAATGGTATCTCGCACTCTAAGCCAGTTCTTTACAACATCTTTAGGCTCTAGAACATTCTTATATCTTGCAATATCAGTAAGACTTATATAATCATGTTCAAAGTCCTCAGTATAAATTTGAATTGATAGCCCCTTTGCTTCAATCTTTCCTTTATTTAATTTAACCACGACACTCCTCCTATAAGCTGATGTACTGTACACAACTGCTAATCTCGTTAGTAACTCTATACAGTACATCAACCTTATTTTGATAAATTGGATACTCCTTAATTGAAAAACTATTTGCCCATAACACAATTATGACATCTTCCCCTATCCTCGGATTTTACTTTTTCTTTGATTTTTCTCTTCAAATAGTTACCAAAATAATGCTTCTAATTGTTCATCGTTGGTAGCATACCATTTGGTCTTATCTCTAGTGTCTTCATTAAAATTTCCAGTTAGTAAGTAGCCTGCTTTTTCGAGCCGAGGAAATATACGTTTCACAGTATCCAAACTCATATAGTCAAAATTTTCCTCCTTCCAGCCTCTAATTGAGTTATATATCCAATACCTCCCTTCATGATAATTTTTTCCAGTCTTACGATTAACCTCAATCCAGTAATTTAACTGTTGTAGGACTAAAGCCTCATCCAAGCCAATATCCCTTGCCAAAATTGGATTCGAAAAAATTGGGGTTTCATCAAATAAAAACATTGACATGTTCTCCCCTATGGGGTAAAAAAAGTAGCTAGATAAACTAACTACTTCTAAATATTATATTTTTGTATCTCCACATACGACCGTAATTCCAACTGACACATTTATATCTGTTTTTTTCACTTTTTTAAGTTCTCCATTGCTATCTCGGTCAAAAGTAAAATGCTTGAAAAAGTGCTTGAAATAAAGGATTTCTACGTATTTTTCCGTTGTAGCGAAACTACGCACTCCGTCCTAGCCGTGTGTGGAAACATATCAACAGACTGGATATAGTGTAGATCATAGACCTCTACCAGACGGACTAAATCACGCGCCAAGGTAGAAACATTACAGGAAACATAGACCATCTTTTCAGGAGCATACTTGACAATAGTATCCAAGAGCTTGTCATCTAAACCTGTACGTGGCGGGTCCACAATCAAAGCATCTGCACGATAGCCTTCCTTGTACCAACGAGGGATAATTTCTTCTGCAGTTCCTGCTTCATAATGAGTATTGGTATAACCCATGCGCTTAGCATTTTCTTTGGCATCCTCAATGGCTTCTGGAATAATATCCATCCCTCTCAAACTTTTGACTTTTTTAGCAAAGGCAAAACCAATGGTCCCAACACCACAATAAGCATCAATCAGATGGTCATCCTCAGTCACGTCCAATGCTTTCACAGCTTCACTGTAGAGAATCTCAGTCTGTTCGGGATTGAGCTGGTAAAAAGCTCGAGGTGAAAGAGAAAACTCATAGTCTAATACACCCTCGCGAATACTATTCTGTCCCCAAATAATCTCAGTCTTGTCCCCATAAATCTCGCTAGTTTTAGCAGTATTGGTATTGACTGCGACAGTCACTACTTCAGGATAATCCT
>ERZ773018.345-NODE-345-length-29311-cov-4.953514_pt1 | contig 29311 bp, 24 predicted proteins | sample MGYA00580840_ERZ773018 | MGnify/ENA primary metagenome ERZ773018 (study PRJEB29015, sample SAMEA2738125) | human oral metagenome | biome: human oral; feature: human-associated habitat; material: saliva | place: China | collected 2256 ... | reverse complement strand
TTAAGACACCGCCCTTTCACGGCGGTAACACGGGTTCGAGTCCCGTACGGGTCATCCTTAGCACTCTTACGAGTGCTTTTTTTGTATTTATATCATAAAAGGAGAATGTTCAAATGAAAATTTTATTAACGGGTTTTGATCCATTTGGTGGAGAAAGTATTAATCCTTCTTGGGAAGTTGTTCGTCGTATTCCTAAAAAAATAAAAGATGTTGAAATAAAAGCAATTCAAATTCCTACGGTATTTCTAAAATCATTTAAAGTATTAAAAAAAGAAATTGAAAATTTCAATCCTGATGTTGTTATTTGTGTAGGACAAGCAGGAGGAAGACACGGGATTACTCCTGAACGTATTGCGATAAATATTGACGATGCACGTATTGCAGATAATGAGGAAAATCAACCCATTGATTTTCCAATTCAAAAAGATGGAGAAAGTGCCTATTTTTCAACATTACCAATTAAAGCTATGGTGGATAAGATGATTGCCTCAGGTTTTTCTGCTTCTGTTTCAAATACTGCTGGAACATTTGTATGTAATCATATTATGTATCAAGTATTGTATTATGCTTCAAAAAACTATCCTACGTTAAAAGCTGGATTTATTCATGTACCTTTCTTACCAGAACAAGTAAAAGATAAAAATCAATTTCCTTCTATGGAATTGGAAGAAATGGTTCATGCTCTAACGCTTTGTGTTGAAACGGTTATTGAATATCAAGATAAAGAGGATTTAAAAACAATTGGAGGAGCAATTCATTAATATAAAAAAACAGGATTGATGGGAGAGTCCGTCAATCCTGTTTTGTTTCTAATGGCTATAATAAAAACTATTTCCTGCAAAGGATGGTTCACTAGTAATGGTAATTCCTAAATCACGATAAATTTCTTCATCAGCTTTTTGTAAAATAACCGTACTATGTGCTTGTAAATTTCTTAAAAAGACTAATTGATTTTTTGCGGCTTCTGCAGATGGATTTGTAACAGCAGACATACTTAAAGCAATAAGTACTTCCTTACTATCGAGGGAGCGTCTTTTTTGATGGAACACATCTTGACTTAATTTTGTAATGGATTCAAGAATAACAGGAGGTAATAGATGTAAATCTTTTTGAATACCTGCTAATTCTTTAATCGCATTTAATAAGCAAGCTGCTCCTGCTGTCATTGTTTCGCTTTGTTTACCAGTAATCATTTTACCATTTGGTAATTCAATGGCTACGACTTCGCTATTGGATTCTTTGGATTTACTCAAAGCTTTTTCGACAACTGGACGATCTTGAGGGGTTAATCCCATTTCATCCATAATGTATTTTCCTCGTTGAGCAGTTTCTAAAGTACCAATCCCACGTTTGTAATCGCATTGTAAGTGATAGTATCTGCGAATTATTTCTTGTTTTGAGGCTTCTTGTACGACTGCATCATCTGTAATGGCAAATCCAACACGGTTAACTCCCATATCTGTTGGTGAGTAATAAGGAATTTCTTGGTCTTTGTAAATTTTTCTTAAAATTCTTCTTAAAAGTGGGAATGCTTCAATATCACGATTGTAGTTAACAGTCGTAATACCGTATTTTTCCAAATGATATGGATCAATCATATTGACATCCTCTAAATCAGCTGTTGCAGCTTCATAGGCAATGTTAACAGGATGGTTTAATGGTAAATTCCATACAGGGAATGTTTCAAATTTTGCATAGCCTGCTGAACGACCTCTTTGAGTTTCATGATATAGTTGACTTAAACATGTTGCTAATTTTCCGCTATTAGCACCAGGTGCAGTTACAACGACTAATGGACGAGTAGTTTCAATATATGCATTGGCTCCGTATCCAGCATCACTGACTATTGTATCTACATCCATTGGATAGCCTTCTGTGTGGCCGTGAGTATAAACAGTCATTCCTCTACGTTCTAACATATTTTTGAATTGAGTTGCAGCTGGTTGACCAGTGTATCTTGTAATCAGTACGCTATTAATTTTTAAATCCCAGTGGTGCAAATCATCAATCATTCTTAAGACATCACGGTCATAAGTGATACCTAAATCTCCACGCACCTTATTTTGTTCGATATCCCCAGCATAAACACAAATAATAATTTCTGCTTGGTTTCTTAGTCGATAGAGTAGTTTTACTTTTCCATCTGGATCAAATCCAGGTAATACTCTCATTGCGTGAAAATCCCCAATGAGTTTACCACCAAATTCTAAATAGAGTTTGTCATAACTATTCACTCGCTCTAAAATATATTGACTTTGTTCTTCCAGGTATTTTTCGCTATCAAATCCTAATTGCATTTTTAACGCCCCCGTTTCACTATTTTCAAGTCCAAAGTATAGCACTCTCTTATAAAAAAAGGAAGGAAAAATTTTGCTTGTTCATCATTTATTTTGTGATATACTAAAATTGTTATATTAAGGAGGATGTAAAATGAAAAAAATTAGAGGTTTAGTGGTATTAAGTACCGCTGCAACATTGTTTGCTCTTGGTTTAGAACAAAAAGCAGAAGCTCGTGTGTATTTCCATAACTGTAAGGAAGCTTGGGCTGCTGGATATGGAAATATAGCGGTTGGTGAAGAAGGATATTCTAAACATTTAGATAGAGATCATGATGGTGTAGCATGTGAAATTAGTCGTTCTAAAGGTGCATATCGTTCTCATACAGCGGATGGAACACCATTAAATAAACAACAAGCAGCTTCTTCGTCTGAGGCTGATACAAATGATTCTGAAGAAACAACATTATCAGGATGGCAACAAAATGGTGGAAATTGGTCTTATTATGAAGATAATAGTGCAGTAACTGACTGGAAAAAATTAACGGTACATGGTATTATTTTGACGGAAATGGTGTTATGACTACTAATTGGCAAAAAGTGAGCGGAGCTTGGTACTATATGGATAATAGCGGAGCAATGCAAACAGATTGGAAGAAAATTAGTAACGCATGGTACTACTTCAATGCAGATGGCGTAATGCAAGAAAATCGTTGGGTTGGAGACTATTATTTAGGTTCATCTGGCGCAATGTTAGTGAATACTACAACACCAGATGGTTATCGTGTAGATGCCTCTGGAAAATGGATTCAAGATAAATAATAGACAATAGACTTTCTAAGGTAGTAAGGATGAGAGATTCATGAACATACTACAGTAGAAAGTCTTTTTAATGTTCTAATTTTGCATTTCTACAAAGGAGGTGCTACACTACTCAAAAGAGTACAAGTATCAGAAAGGAGCTTTTTATGGGAAATTTAATTACTTATGTACAACAATACGAAGCTCAAACATTTCAAGAAAAATTAGTAACGGATATTGATATTTTAGTTTTAACAGAAATTGCCTATTTACCATTTGATGAAATTGTGTCTTCATCTTTTGAGGAAAAAGCTGCAATTTCACTGAACCAGTTAGGAAAAGAATTTGAAACAATCAAAGAAAAAGAACACAAAAATAATCCTTTTATGATTACGAAAGAAAGAATTCAATTACTAGATGTTGTGTCTAAAAGTCCCCGTTTCAAAGATGTGAAAGTATTCGGATTTATGAATGATATTGATGATGAATTAACAAAACAATTTGCTGCAGTTTGTTATCAATGGGAAGAAGAAAGTCGATGGATTATTTTTAGAGGGACGGATGAAAGTTTAACAGGTTGGAAAGAAGACTTTATGATGACATATTCTGACTTGATTCCTGCACAAATAGATGCGATAGAGTATTTAAGAAAACAAGCAGAGTTATTCTCAGGAAGTTTAAATATATCTGGACATTCTAAAGGTGGAAATCTTTCCTTATATGCAAGTGCCATGCAAGAAGAAGATATTCAACATCGAATACAGCAAATTTATTGTTGGGATGCTCCAGGGGTTCATCGTTCGATATTAAATACAGAAGGATATCAAAGAGTTGTTTCAAAAGCAAAAAGATACATTCCTCAAGATTCGATAGTAGGTTTAATGTTAGAATCACAAGTTCCGTATCATATTATTGAAAGTCAGGGAAGTGGGATTTCTCAGCATAGTGCTTTAATGTGGAATATTGAAAATGATCATTTTGTTGAATTAACTGAATTAACGAGAAATAGCCAATTAACGGATCAAACTTTTAAACAATGGACAGAAGTAGTTTCAGATGAAGATTTAAAACTCTTTTTTGATACATTTTTTGAATTAATTTTTGAAATGGGTGTAGAGACGGTTAATGATGTCTATTATAATTTTAGAATGTATATGCGACAGTTCTTCGAAAAAGCCTATCAAATGGATACTGAAAAACGAGAAATCTTACTAAGAGTTGGTCGATTATTATTCCAAATTCGATATGAAATATGGAAAGATACGTTGTCCATTTCAGTAGAACTTCCAACTTTAACATTGCCGAGTGTAGAAGAATTAGTCGAAAGCTGGACAGGAGAACATCGAATCTCTGTTGCTTATCAGTCTACAGAAGAAAACGAAGAAATTCGACACTATTATCAAGAACGACAAAAACAAAAGAAATTTGAAATGAAACAAGCCAAGCATCCCAAGTAGGTGCTTGGCTTATTTGTATATTGTTATTGTTCAACTTTTAAACTTAAGGCTACACCCATTCCGCCACCAACACATAGAGAGGCAATTCCAGTTTGTAATTGATGTTGTTGTAAAGCATTTATTAATGTCACCACAATACGAGCACCTGAAGCCCCAATTGGATGTCCTAATGCGATAGCACCGCCGTGAACATTGACTTTTTCAGGATTAATGTTTAAGTCTTTGATGACTGCTAAACTTTGAGCAGCAAAGGCTTCGTTTAATTCAAATAAATCAACTTTATCTAATGGGATATGAGTTCTTTGAATTAATTTTTCAATGGCAGGAACTGGTCCTATTCCCATAATAGAAGGGTCAACTCCTGCTTCAGCATATCCTGTTAAAGTAGCTAAAATTGGTAAATTTAGAGTGTTTGCTACTTCTCGTGTTGTTAAAATTAAAGCAGCAGCTCCATCGTTAATTCCTGAAGAATTTCCTGCCGTTACGACTCCATCTGTTTTAAAGGCAGGTCTTAATAAACTTAGAGATTCTACAGTTGTTTCTGGACGAATAAATTCATCCTTATCAATCACTACGACTTGTTTTGTTTTTTTGTTAGGAATTTCAATAGGTGTAATTTCTTTCTCAAAAGCACCACTTTGTTGTGCTTGGTAAGCTTTTTGTTGAGATTGAGCTGCAAATTCATCTAATTGTTGACGAGAAAATCCGTATTTTTCAACTAGATTTTCAGCAGTAATTCCCATTGCTTCGTTAGAAAAGGCATCTGTTAAGCCATCGTGGAATAAAGCATCAATCATGGTGCAATTTCCATTTTTAGTAGCAAATCGATTTTGTAATAAATGTGGCGCTAAAGACATATTTTCCATCCCGCCGGCTAATACGATTTTTGCATCGCCTAGACGAATGGCTTGAGCTGCTAATAAAATGGATTTTAATCCAGAACCACAAACTTCGTTTACGGTTAAAGCTGTACTAGTATGTAATAATCCTGAATTGAGTGCCACTTGACGGGCAGGGTTTTGACCGAGTCCTGCTTGTAATACTTGCCCAAAAATGACTGTGTCGATTAAAGTTGGATCTATATTTCCTTTTTGAATGGCTGATTTTGCAGCTGCTGTACCTAATTTAACAGCACTGATAGAAGCGAATTGTCCTCCAAATTTTCCAATAGCTGTTCTAGTAGCGCTAATAATAACAATATCGTTTGAATTCATATCATTCTCCTTAAAATTTCATTTACCTTCCTATTGTAATCGAAAGTTGCACAGAAACCTATTAAAATACTACATAAAAAAGTTAAAGATTTTTTAAAATTATAGCATTTAACAGGGATAATCGTTGTAGCTTTCGCCATTTTTTGCTACTATGGTACGTGCAGACTATTAGGATAGATACTTATTACATTAAGGGAGTTAGAAATGAATATCGGAATTGATAAAATTGGATTTTATACACCACCATTTGCATTATCCATGGAGGATTTAGCAGTAGAACGTGGTGTAGAACCAGCAAAATACACAGTAGGAATTGGACAAAGCACTATGGCAGTAGCCCCAGTGACTCAAGATATTGTTACAATGGGCGCAAATGCAGCAATTGAAATTTTAGATGAAGCAGATAAAGAAGCCATTGATATGATTCTTGTAGGAACAGAAACAGGAATTGACCAATCAAAATCTGCAGCAGTCTATATTCAAAAATTATTAGGATTATCGAATCGAGTTCGTAGTGTGGAATTAAAACATGCGTGCTATGGAGCAACGGCAGCATTGCAATTAGCAAAAGGGCATATCGCTTTGAATCCAGAATCAAAAGTATTAGTCATTGCAAGTGATATTGCAAAATACGGCTTGAAGAGTGGTGGAGAACCAACTCAAGGCGCAGGGGCAGTGGCAATGATTGTTTCAGCTGAACCTCGTTTACTTCGTTTAGAAGATGAAGCTAGCTTATTTACAGATGATGTAATGGATTTTTGGCGTCCAAATTATGAAGCCTATCCAATGGTAGATGGAAAATTCTCGAATGAACAATACATGCGTTTCTTTGCAGAAGTTTGGACGGATTATGCAACACAAACTGGAGCTACTTTTGCAGATTTAGAAGCAATTTGCTTCCACTTACCTTATACGAAGATGGGATTAAAAGCTTTCAAACCATTTTTAGAAGCATTACCAGAAGAAGAACAAGAACGATTAACGACTCGTTATCAAGAAAGTACAGCTTATAATCGTCATGTTGGAAATATTTATACAGGGTCATTATTTTTAAGTTTTATTTCTTTAATTGAAACAAGTTCTGTATTAGTTGCAGGAGACCGTATTGGATTCTTTAGTTATGGATCAGGAGCAGTTGGAGAATTCTTTGTTGGAGAATTAGTAGAAGGCTTTGAAAAACAATTACGAGTAGAAGCTCACCAACAATTATTAGAGAATCGTAAACAAGTAACTGTTGCAGAATACGAAGCATTATTTAGTCAAATGGTAGATGAAAGTGGTGAACAAACTTTCCAATTGGAAGATAAAAGTCTATTTATTCTCTCAGGAGTTCACCAACATCAAAGACAATATAAAAAACAATAAATTGTACGTGAAAAGACTTGGTTTCTATCCAGTCTTTTCTTTTTTTACAGTCTAGATTATGGTAGACTAAGATTATATGAAAAATGTAATAAGAGATTTTGCATGAAAGATAAGGAGGTTGAAGTATGGCAAAAATTTTAATCATTAATACGGGTGGAACCATCGCAATGAGTGAAGACCATTCTACTGGGAAAGTATCTCCTAATGGAGAAAATCCATTATTATCGAGTGCACATTTATTTCATTTAATCGGAGATATTCATACAGAAGATTTATTTAATTTACCTTCTCCTCATATGCAAGAATCTCATATGATGCAATTAAGACAAAGGATTTTGAAAGCTGTAGATGAGGGTTATACTGGTGTTGTTGTCACTCACGGAACAGATACGTTGGAAGAAACAGCGTATTTTTTAGAATTAACTACTAATTTATCCATTCCAATTGTAGTGACTGGAGCAATGAGATCAAGTAATGAAATTGGGTCTGACGGTCTAGCGAATTTACGGAGTTCCTTAATTGTAGCAGCTTCTCCAGAATCGAAGGATAAAGGAGTTGTAGTTGTCATGAATGATGAAGTTCATACAGCTACTTATGTGACAAAAACTCATACTACCAATGTCGCTACTTTCCAAACGCCAACTTTTGGACCTCTTGGATTAGTTTCGAAAAGTGAAGTCATTTATTTCCAACGTTTATTAAAACAAGAATACTATCCCATTGAAGAAGTTCAAACGGGAGTATACTTATTAAAAGCTTATGCGGGAATGGATGGACTATTACTCGATGCGCTTTGCGAGCATCATGCAAAAGGTGTAGTAATTGAAGCGCTCGGAGCAGGAAATTTACCACCAGCAACATTACCAGCCTTACAAAGATGTTTAGAAGCAGGAATCCCCATTGTATTAGTCTCAAGAGCCTTTAATGGTGTCACGTATGATGTGTATGACTATTTAGGTGGAGGGAAGCAATTAAGACAGTCTGGTGTCATTTTTACAACAGGATTAAGTGGACAAAAAGCTCGTCTGAAACTAAGTGTTTTATTAAGTTCAGGGAAAACATTAGAAGAAATTGAAAAAGCATTTGCATGCTAGAAAGAAGGATTAAAAATGGCAACAAAAATCGGAAGACGTGTTCGTGAATATGAAGGGAAACCAATTATTTATGGATATCCATATGAAGATTTAGTCGCATGGTTTGAAGAAAATGGAGAGAAAAAATTCAGAGCAGGACAATTATGGGACTGGTTATATCGTAAACGTGTCACAAGTTTTGAAGAAATGACAAACTTATCAAAAGATTTAATCGCAAAATTAAATGAAACTTTTACATTCCCAGTATTAAATGAAAAAATTAAACAACAATCAACAGATGGTACTCGTAAGTTCTTATTTGAATTAGCAGATGGATTATTAATTGAAACAGTATTAATGCCACAAGAGTATGGTTTATCGATTTGTGTCACAACACAAGTAGGCTGTAATATTGGATGTACTTTCTGTGCTAGTGGTATTATTGCCAAACAACGTGACTTAGTTGCTGGAGAAATTGTAGCGCAAGTCATGCATGTTCAGCGTACATTAGATGAAGTAGCTCCTGGAGATCGTGTGAGCCACATCGTAGTAATGGGAATTGGGGAACCATTTGACAACTATGATAATGTGATTAAGTTCTTAAAAGTAGTCAATTCAGATGCAGGTTTAGCGATTGGTGCACGTCATATTACAGTATCTACAAGTGGACTTGCTCCTAAAATTTTAGATTTTGCTAAAGAAGGGTTACAAGTTAACTTAGCGTTATCTCTACATGCTCCAGATAATGATACTCGTTCTAAAATTATGCGTATTAACCGTAAATACCCTATTGAAGTGGTGATGGAAGCCATTAATGAATATATTCGCACAACAAATCGTCGTGTGACGTTTGAATATATTATGTTGGATCATGTCAATGATTCTGTTGAACAAGCGCAACAATTGGCGGATTTATTAGCAGACAAGAAACGTTTATCGTATGTAAACTTGATTCCGTATAATAAAGTTCGTGAGCATGATCAATATGAACGTAGTAGTAAGGATCGTGTAGTGGCTTTCTATGATGTATTGAAGAAAAATCATATTAACTGTGTGGTTCGTAAAGAATTCGGTCATGATATTGAAGCGGCGTGTGGTCAATTACGTTCAAGCCAAATGAAACGTGACCGTGATAGAAAACGTAAGACGGAAGAAGATAAATAAAACTCGTATAGACTTCCTGTTATAGTAGCAAAAGGACGGCAGCAAACCTTCGGTTTCATGCCTAAAATTCGAGCCTAAGGTCTCGAATTTTCCCGTAATATCAGCCAACCGTGGCTGATATTACTAATGCTACTATGGGAAGTCTTTCGTTTTTTGAATGGTAGTAATGAGAGTACGTTAAGAATTAACTTTCCTTGAATAGTAACAAGAGGATGTAAAAAACTTTGATAATGCAAGTTTTATGGATACTATTACTACTATGGGAAGTCTTTCATTTTATATGATGCAAAAAATCAGTAAAATAAATTCATTTACCCTCCTCTTTTAAGTAGAGATGAGGGTACTTTTTTTGTTTTTTTAAGTACAAAAATAACGTTTTTAGCAAATAAACCGTTTTCAAAGTTGTAACATTTCAATTTTACACGAACAAAAGTTAAAGAGAATTATAAGGTAATGTTACAAAAAGATGACAAATGTAACAAAAAACATATGTTCGTATCGGTTTTCTGTAATCTAACTATCATAAAAAGTCAATTTATTTAAAGAGCCTTAACAAATCGCGTGAAATCAACATTTTGCGTTTTTTTCATGTTACAGTAGTTACATCAAATAAAACCGCATTTGGAAATTTTTAGCGGTAGATTCTCGAACCGGAAATTTTTAGTAGAGAGTCGGAAAGGATTTTTATGAAATTTACATTAAAGAAGACGGTGTTGGCAACAATCGCAGTAGCTTTTCTAGGAATTTCAGGAATGACAACTTCAACAGCTAAGGCTGATGAATGGGTAGCACGTACTACACAGGAAGTAAAAGATGAAATTATTCATAATGAAGAAGGAGTACTAGAATATACAGTTAAGTATGGAGATACATTATCTGTTATTGCTGAAGCAATGGATGTATCATTAGATGCTTTAATTCGTTTAAACGACATTCAAAACGCTAATTTGATTTATGCAGGAACAATGATTAAGTTTTCTGAAGATAAACAAGAAGTAGTCGTGAAAACGGAAGAAGAAGAGCATACTTATAAAGTAGCCGAGAATACAGAAGTTGTAGAAGTGAAAGTAGTAGAGCCAACTCCGCAAACAGCTACTTCACAAGAAGTACAAACGACTACAACAGCTCCAGCAGCAACAGAAGGTTACACATTAACAGTTGAAGCAACAGCGTATTCATATGCAGAGCCAGGATTATCAAATTACACAGCAGATGGGACAAACTTAGTGAATGACCCAATGGTCATTGCAGTAGATCCTCGAGTAATTCCTTTAGGAACTATGGTTGAAATTCCAGGATACGGTGTATTCCGTGCAGCTGATACTGGTGGAGCAATTGTTGGAAATAAAATTGATGTTCACTTCCCAACAGTAGCGCAAACTTATAATTTTGGTCGTCGTACAATTACGATTCGTATTTTAAAATAAGCATTTTAAAAGATTGGATGTAAATCCAGTCTTTTTTTCTTTCGATATTATTCATAAACTAGTTGGATTATATGAAGATTTTTAGAAAAAAATATTGTCTTTTTTTCAAATGCTAGGCAATAAGTTGAAAATATGGTATATTGTGAGAAATGCAATATTTAGTAGTATGACAGGAGTGGAAAGAATGAAAAAAACTATGATGGGGATGTTAGCTGTAGCATCAACTTTAGCGTTAGCAGCGTGTTCAAATAATCAATCAGCTGTAGCGACTTCAAAAGCAGGTAATGTTACCCAGGAGGAATTTTATAAAGCTTTAAAAGCAACATCTGGAGAACAAACATTACAACGTTTAGTGTTGCAAAAAGTTTTAGAAAATAATGCAACTGATAAAAAAGCTTTAGAAGAGGAAGCTAAAAAAGAAGTTGCAAACCAAGTGACACAATATGGTGGAGAAGATGCTTTAAAAGCTGTATTAGCTCGTAGTGGATTCACTTCAGTAGATGCTTACCGTGATACAGTTTACTTAAATAAATTAATTACTGCAGCAGTTAAAAAATCTACTACTTTCAGTGATGAAGAAGTTCAAAAATACTATGATTCATGGGAACCAAAAGCAACAGCGCAACATATTTTAATAGGAGTTGCTCAAAATGCTTCTGATGAAGAAAAAGCAGAAGCGAAGAAAAAAGCTGAAGATATCATTAAACAATTAAAAGATGGTGCTGATTTTGATACATTAGCAAAAGAAAATTCAACAGATAAAAGTACGGCAGAAAATGGTGGGAAAGTTGGACCATTCAAACGAACTGACATGGTAAAAGAATTTGCAGATGCAGCTTACGGTCTAAAAGTAGGATCAATCACAGAAGAACCAGTATTAACACAATATGGATACCATGTGATTAAATTAGTAGACAAACCTGAAAAAGGCTCATTAAATGATGTACGTTCTACATTAGAAGATGAATTATTAGCAGAAAAATTAAAAGATACAGCTACAATTCATTCAGTAGTTTCTTCATTAGTGAAAGAAGCAGATGTAAAAATTACAGATGATACATTGAAAAATGCTTTAAAAGATTTTTCAGATAATACACCGACTGTAACAGAACAATCTCAAACTACACAAGGAAAATAATGAATTTGATAGGAGTAGGGAAAAATCAAAAGAAGTATTTGATTTTTCCTACTCTTTTTTATACAATTCATCTTGACAATATGCAGAAAAATTGTAAAATTGAAAATAATTTAATAATTGTTTTCACGTTATCATTTTTTTGAAAAGTTATGAAACTAAGCAAGTGGAAAGGAAGGATACCATGAGGCATTCATGGAAATTAGTAGTCAGTGTATTAGCCATTGGATTTATGGGCTGTGCTGGGCGTACAGAAACTTTTAACCAAGCTGATATGGTCAATGTTTCGAAAAATGGTGAATCAGCTGTGACATCTAAAGTTGAAGAAACAACGACAACAGTTTCTACAACTAAAGAAGGAAGCACTACTACCGAACTCAATGCATTAGCAAAAGAAGCGATTAAAGAGATTGAAACGAAGAAACAAGTCTTACTGGATAAACATTATACGATATTAGTCCAAGCTCAGACGAAAGATTCGATTGATATTCATATTCGTCATCAAGAACAAAGTGGATCAAGTAGTTTTGGATATTTCCGATATACACAATCAACGAAAGTTTTAGAAGAGATGGATCAAGTAACCGGAGATTATAAGCCAGTAAAATAATTTATAGGGAAGTGTTGTTATGACAAAAACAGTAGATTTAGATTGGAAAAATTTAGGATTTAGTTATATTAAAACAGACTATCGTTATATTAGTTATTATAAAGATGGTCAGTGGGATAACGGCGCTTTAGTAGAAGATAATGTACTTCATATTAGTGAAGCGTCAACAGCAATCCATTATGGGCAACAAGCTTTTGAAGGGTTAAAAGCTTATCGTTGTAAAGATGGTAGCATCAACTTGTTCCGTCCTGACCAAAATGCGGCACGTTTTGCACGTTCTTGTACTCGTTTATTAATGCCAGAATTTCCTCAAGAACGTTTTGTTGAAGCGATTAAGGAAGTTGTTCGTGCAAATGCACATTGGATTCCACCATATGGTACAGGAGGAAGTTTATATATTCGTCCACTAATGATTGGGGTAGGCGATACTATTGGAGTAAGCCCAGCGCCAGAATATATTTTCACTGTCTTCGTAATGCCAGTAGGAGCTTATTTCAAGGGTGGTTTAACACCAACTAGCTTTGTAGTGAGTGAATATGACCGTGCTGCTCCTGTAGGGACAGGTGCTGCTAAAGTTGGAGGAAACTATGCTGCTAGCTTATTACCTGGTAAAGAAGCTAAAAAACGTCAATTTAGTGACTGTATTTATTTAGATCCATTGACTCATACTAAAATTGAAGAAGTAGGAGCTGCGAATTTCTTTGGAATTACGAAAGATAATCAATTCATCACTCCATACTCTCCATCAATTTTACCAAGTATTACAAAATACTCATTATTATGGTTAGCAGAACATCGTTTAGGAATGGTTGTGAAAGAAGCTGATGTATTCATTGATAAATTAGATGAATTTACAGAAGCTGGAGCATGTGGTACAGCAGCGGTTATTTCGCCAATTGCTGGAATCCAAAATGGAGATGATTTCCATGTATTCTATTCAGAAACAGAAGTAGGACCAGTTACTCGTCGTTTATATGACGAATTAGTAGGAATTCAATATGGAGATGTTGAAGCTCCAGAAGGTTGGATTCAAAAAGTATAATTTAAAATTTGTTAAACTAAAAATCCTGTCAGTAATGTTACCGACAGGATTTTTGGTTTTGAATGATTATCTTGCAAAGCCGACAGCTTTTTCCATTTTACGAAGAGTTTTAGAAGCAACAGCGTTTGCTTTTTTAGCCCCTTCATCTAAAATTTCATCTAATTGTTTAGAGTTTAATAATTCATAGTAACGTTCTTGGATTGGTTCCATCACCGCTACAATCGCTTCTGCTAAATCAGTTTTGAATGCTCCATATCCTGAATCTTTATAAGTTTCAACTAAATCTTCAATGCTACGGTTTGAAAATGCGCTAAAGATTGTTAAAAGGTTCGAAATACCTGGTTTTTCAGTTGGGTTGTATTCAATAACACCACTTGAATCTGTTACAGCGCTCTTGATTTTTTTACGAATCGTTGCTGGTTCATCTAACATACTAATGTATTCTTTAATATTCGCATCTGATTTACTCATTTTTTTCGTAGGTGTTTGTAAACTCATCACACGTGCTCCAGCTTTTGGAATAAATGGTTCAGGCATTTTTAATAATTCGTTACCATTTCCGTAGCGGCTGTTAAAACGAGTGACGAAGTCACGTGTTAATTCCATATGTTGTTTTTGGTCTTCTCCAACAGGAACAACTTCAGCATTGTATAAAACAATGTCTGCTACCATTAGAGGTGGATAAGTTAATAAACCTGCTGATACAGATTGTTGTTTTTGAGATTTATCTTTATATTGTGTCATACGTTCTAATTCGCCGACACCTACATTACATTGTACAATCCATGCGGCTTGAGCATGTGCGGGAACTTCAGATTGAACGAAAATCGTAGATTTTTCAGGATCTAATCCAATTGCTAAGTATAACGCTGCAAGTGAACGAGTTTGTTCTTTTAATTTTTTAGGATCTTGTGGAACTGTAATCGCATGTTGGTTTACGATACAGTATGTGCAATCATATTCGTCTTGTAAGGCAACGAAGTTTTTCATCGCACCAATGTAGTTTCCAATTGTTGGAATAGCTGAAGGTTGTACTCCAGAGAAAATTTTCTTTTTAGTCATTTGTATTCTCCTTTAAAATTCAATGAATTAGTCTTATTATACCGTATTTTTGGAAAATTTACACAAAAAATATGTTTTTCTAAGGTGATAAATAAGATAAGGAAATGTAGTTATCCTTGAAGAAAAAATCTGTTATCATATGCTTAGTGTTAGAATCGTTTAAAATATAAGGAGATATTCAAAAATGCCGCAAAATCTTTTTAAAGAATTGGAAAAATTAGAGCAAGTAGAAGCAATTGTTCTAGGAGGATCACGAGCTGGAGAAAATTATGATAAAGATTCTGATTATGATGTCTATGTCTATTTGACAGCACCTATAAATGAAAAGGTTAGAAAAGAAATCCTTAGTAAGTATTGTTCCTATATGGAAATTGGGAATCAATTTTGGGAATTAGAGGATGATTGTGTTTTAAAAAATGGGATAGAGATTGAACTGATTTATCGTTCATTAGATAGTTTTGATAAAGAGTTAGAAAACGTGATTCTTAATCATCAAGCTCAAAATTCTTATACAACATGTATGTGGTATAATGTAATGCACAGTAAAATTCTCTACGATAAAGAAGGGAAATATGCTCAGTTAAAGAGTAAATATCATTTACCTTATCCATCAGCGTTAAAAAGAAATATTATCAGTAAACAACTATTATTACTAGAACAAGGGATACCAGCTTTTTCTAAACAAATTCAAAAAGCTATCAAACGTCAAGATCTATTAAGTATGAATCATCGAAGTAGTGAATTTTTTGCATCTTATTTTGATTTATTGTTTGCACTTAACGAACAACTTCACCCGGGTGAAAAACGTATGTTACAGTATGCTAAAGAACGGTGTTCCCATTTACCAAAAGATTTTGAAGAGAATATTCAAGCTTATTTTCAAGCTCTGTACAGCTCTGATAAGGAAGAGCAAGCGGTAAAAGTATTGTCTACTCTATTAGTTCATCTTAGAGCATTAGTAGAAGAGTGTGATTAGAAAATGAAGGAATCAAAAGATAGGTTGTTTTGATAAGGTTTATAGAATTAGTGGTGAAAAATTTTCTGAAAAATGGTTGCAAATAAGTTAAGAAAAGAGCATCTTGTCGGAATAATACTGAAATGTGAAAAAGGATATTGCTTGACAAAAATTAAAAAAAGATTAAACCTTGAAATAATCAGGTTTTAATGAATTAGTTTTAGGGAGTCGTAAAAAAATAATTTGTGAAAAAATTAAATTTTTACGAAAAATGTATAGATTTTATTCTAAAAATAATATATAATATAAAACGTGATGAGCCCATCTAAACTAGCTCATCGAGAAGGAGCGATTTATGGTTACATTATACACATCACCAAGTTGTACTTCATGCCGTAAAGCACGTGCATGGTTAGAAGAACACACTATCGCATATACTGAAAGAAATATTTTCTCAGAACCATTAACAATTGACGAAATTAAAAATATTTTACGCATGACAGAAGATGGAACAGAAGAAATTATTTCAACACGTTCAAAGGCATTCCAAGAACTAAATTTAGATTTAGATGAAGTTCCTTTGAATCAATTATTTGTTTTAATTCAAGAAAACCCAGGCTTATTACGTCGTCCAATTATGTTGGATGAAAAGAGATTCCAAGTAGGATATAACGAAGATGAGATTCGTCGTTTCTTACCTCGTGAAGTAAGAGCTTTTGAATTAGATCAAGCACAAAGATTAGTAAACTTTTAAGAACAAAGGCACTGTAGAAATTTCTACAGTGTTTTTTATTTGCTTAGAAACTGACCTCGTAACATCAGAAATTTTTCTTAAACCATTCGTTTTTTATCCATAATTTTTAAATAATTTCAAAACTTTCTCTTTTTACTTGAAAAAAAATGTACAAGAGGAGTATGATGTAGAATACAAAAGGAAAAGGAGATGAGTATATGTTTTTAACAAAAGACATGACTGATGAGTTCCGTCAAAAATTTCAATCTGACGGACAAAAGAAAGTTGCACAACATGCAACTGTGAAAAATGGGATTCACGCTTCTAGCCAAAATGTAGAAGCAATCGTGAAAAACCCGCCCGTTTATTCCATTGATTTGGAACATGGAAAGGTGGCAAACCAAAAACAATCTGGGAGATGTTGGATGTTTGCTGCACTAAACACGTTCCGTCATAAAATCTTTAATGAGTTTAAGCTAGAGGAATTTGAACTTTCTCAAAGCTATACTTTTTTCTGGGATAAATATGAGAAGGCGAATTTCTTCCATGAGAATATTTTAAAAACGGCTCATGAAGCTATTACAAGTCGTAATGTTGCCTTCTTACTTCAAACACCACAACAAGATGGTGGACAATGGGATATGATTGTTTCCATCTTTAATAAGTATGGTGTCGTACCTAAGGCAGTAATGCCAGAAAGTTTTAGTAGTTCAGCTTCAGGAGAGTTGAATAAATACTTGAACAAAAAACTTCGTGAAGATGCGAAGATTTTAAGAGATTTAGTAGCAGGGGGAGCTACTGAAGAAAAAATCTTGGAAGTTCGTAAACAATTGATGAAGGAAGTCTATGATTTACTAGCCATCAGTTTAGGAACTCCACCAGAAGTGTTTGATTTTTCTTATCGTGATAAAGATAAAGAATATCATCACTATGAAAATTTAACACCACAAACATTTTATAAACAGTTTGTAGGATTAGATTTAGATCAATATGTATCGATTATTAATGCGCCAACAGCAGACAAACCTTATAATCGCTCTTATACTGTTGAAATGTTAGGAAACGTTGTTGGAGGGACTCCTGTCAAATACTTAAATGTAGAAATGGATACTTTCAAAAAACTGGCGATTCAACAATTAGAACAAGGAGAATCGATTTGGTTTGGTTGTGATGTGGGTCAATTCTCAGGTCGTGATACTGGATTAATGGCAATGGATCATTATGATTTGAAAGGTTTATTGGGGTTAGATTTCAAACTTTCTAAAGCGGATCGCTTAGAATATGGAGAAAGTTTAATGACACATGCCATGGTATTAACTGGGGTAGATTTAGTAAATGGAAAACCAACTCGTTGGAAAGTAGAAAATAGTTGGGGAGAAAAATCTGGAGTCAATGGATTCTGGATGATGTCAGATGAATGGATGGATGAATTTACGTATCAAATCGTAGTTCGTAAGGAATTCTTAACAGCTGAGCAGTTAGCAGCATTTGATTCTGAACCAATCGTATTAGCACCATGGGATCCGATGGGTTCGTTAGCCTAGTATGAGGGCGGAAAAATCTTTTTGAATTGTAGCGGAGGACGCAAGCAGCCTCGCTTATGCGAGTCTCATTGCTAAAATTTGAGCCTGGGTCTCAAATTTTCCTGCACTAGAATCCAGTGTGGATTCTAGTGCTTGCGCTACTATAAAAAGATTTTTCCTTTTTTGTGTGTAAGGATGAGAGTGCGTATAAAAATACGACTTATCTGAAGTAGCAAATGGACGCCAGCAGCTTCGCGATGCGAATCTCATGGCTAAAAATCGAGCCTAAGGTCTCGATTTTTCCAAATGGTAGAAGCTAGTAAAGTAGCTTCTACCATTTTTGCTACTGCGAAAGTTTTATCTCTTGGAACGTTAATTTATTAGAGAACGTTTAAGAGTTGGTGGAAATGACTTTTTAATATAGTAGCGGAGGACGCCAGCAAACCTTCGGTTTCATGGCTAAAAATCGAGCCTAAGGTCTTGATTTTTCCTGCACTAGAACCTAGTGTGGATTCTAGTGATAAGGCTACTATAAAAAGTCATTTTCTTTTTTTATTTCAAAAATCCTAATAAAAATTTAACCATTTAGGTACAAGAGTTTTTAGGCAGAATATGGTATGATAAGTGCGTTATGGAAGGGAGAGAAGATTGTGGAAGTGACAAATATGTTTCAAACGGCGTTAGAAAACCAATGGCAGAAATTACCAACGTATCGTCTGTTAGTCATAGGAGAATCTAATGTTGGAAAAACAACGTTAATTCAATCCTTATTTGATTTAAAGAAAAACGAAAGTATTCCACAATTCCAAGTAGAAGAGTATTCACTATTTGAGGAACTTCCAACTGTATTGGATTATGATGCATGTATTTATTGCCTAAATGGTTCTAGTGATGAATTCTCTGTTAAGACTAGAGAAACATTGTTGCAAATGGCTCATCAACTTCCGACGATTATTGCCTTAACGCAATCGATTGGAACTAAAGCTGAACAATTTCAAAGTCAATTAGTTGATTTATCTCTTCCGGTCAAAGGAATTATTAATGTTATGGCAGAACCTTATCCCATTTATGAATCAGTACATCTTCCTTCATTTGGATTAGAGGAATTATTAGATTTATTACTAGAATGTGCGACTCAGACAAAGGTAGAAACGCTTGTAAGTTTGCAAAAAATCGATTGTAAGAAAAAACTTCAGATAGCTAAACAGATAGTGGAACAGAAAATCGATGAGATCTTCCAAGTATCAGTAGATATTCGTCAGTTTTTTAAACAAATTATTGAAGTTTTAGGTACTGCGTATGCTTATTTCGGGAATCAAATAGAAGCGAATCGTATGTTGGAAGTGCTGGAAAATCTTTATCAAAGAAAATTTCAATCGTATCAAGAATTATGTTTTATCCATCAACAATCATATTATTTAGTAATGATGTTCAGTGCTTGTTGTTATAGTGGGGTTGAAATGATGGCATTATTATTAAAAAAAGAAAACTCCTTTACGATTCAGGAAAGTAGTATGTTATTAGAAACAAAAATTGCAAGTCGGATGAAGCAAGGAAAACAAAATGCTGAAGTTCAAGCCTTTATTATCAAAAATGAATTAGAAACAGAAGAAATGACGGTTCAAAAACCAGTCGTTCATGTTCAAGTGAAAAAGAAAAATATACTACAACAATTTAAAAAGCAATCTCGCCAATGGATGCACAACTCATTAGATGCCTTTAGTAAATGGGCAAGAAAATAAGAGTGCAAAATAATTCTAAAAAAATAAGAAATGGTTAGGATTTTTTTAGAAAGTAGGATACAATATAGAGGATATGACCGAATTTGAATAGGAGGAAGAAAGATGTTTAAAGATGTGAATGAACAAATTTTAAAATTAATTGAAAAAAATAGTCGCTTAACAACAGAAGAAATTGCGACTTTATTAGCCATTGAACCAACAGAAGTTCAAAGAAGAATTCAAGAATTAGAAGACCAAAAAGTGATTTGTGGGTATCATACATTAATTAACTGGGAAAAAACAGATGATGTGAATGTATCTGCGATTATCGAATTAAAAGTAAACCCACAACGAGGAATGGGATTTGATCGTATTGCAGAGAAAATTTATCACTTTCCTGAAGTAGAAGATTTATATTTAATGTCTGGTGGATATGATTTCATGGTGAAATTGAAAAAAGCACCAATGAGAGATATTGCTGCGTTTGTATCTAGTCGTTTATCTGTCATTGAAGAAGTTCAATCTACGACAACTCATGTTGTATTAAAACAATATAAAGACCATGGCACAATGTTTGTTGGTAAGAGTGGAGATAAACGGATGGTGGTTACTCCATGATTGAATCATTATTAAGTCAAAAAGTAACAGGAATTAAACCTTCGGGCATTCGTCGTTTTTTTGATATTGCCAATGAATTAGAGGATGTCATCAGTTTAGGAGTAGGAGAACCAGATTTTGATACTCCTTGGCATGTAAGAGAGGAAGGGATTTATTCACTTCAAAAAGGAAGAACTTTTTACACAGCCAATGCAGGTTTGAAAGAATTACGTCAAGAAATTTGTCGTTATATCGAACGGAAACAAGGCGTTACATATAATCCGATGACGGAGGCTCTTGTAACGATTGGAGGAAGTGAAGCCATTGACTTAGCCATGCGTGCTTTATTAAATCCAGGTGATGAAGTAATTTTCTGTGAACCTTGTTATGTATCATATTTACCATGTATTGTGTTATCGAATGGAGTACCTGTAAGAATTCCTCTAAAAGAGGAAAATCAATTCCGTTTAACACCGGAAGAACTAGAAGCAGCGATTACACCAAAAACAAAAGCAATCATCCTTTCTTTCCCAAATAATCCGACAGGAGCGGTGATGAGTCGTGAAGACTTAGAAGCGATTGCCAAAGTAATTTTGAAATATAATGTTGTCGTGATTTCAGATGAAATTTATTCTGAATTAACGTATACAGGAAATCGTCATGTCAGTATTGTAGAAATTGAAGGTATGAAAGAAAGAACTGTTTTAATCAATGGTTTCTCAAAAGCTTTTGCGATGACTGGATGGAGAATGGGGTATGCTCTAGCTCCTGAAGTATTGATGAAACAAATGATTAAAATCCATCAATTTACCATTATGGCAGCACCAACGACAAGTCAATATGCAGGAATTGATGCATTGAAAAATTGCGATGATGATGTCATTGAAATGAGAGATAGTTATAATCAACGTAGACGCTACTTATTGAAGAAAATGGAAGAATTAGGGATTCCATGTTTTGAACCATTTGGAGCTTTCTATATTTTCCCAAATATTTCTCAATTTGGAATGACTTCTGAAGAATTTGCGACAAAACTAGTGCAAGAAGAACGAGTAGCCGTTGTTCCAGGATCTGCCTTTGGTGAAAGTGGAGAAGGATTTGTTCGTATTTCTTATGCCTACTCATTAGATAGTTTGAAAAAAGCCATTGAACGTTTAGAAAGTTTTATTCATAAATTAAGAAATGGTGAAATTTCCTAAAATAAAACTCCTGTCATCATGAAGTGACAGGAGTTTTTGATTGTAAACATTATTCTTGATTGAAAATACCTGTTGAGAGGTAACGTTCACCAGTATCTGGTAGAAGGGCTACAACAGTTTTTCCTTTGCCAAGTCTTTTAGCGACACGTAATGCAGCAGCAACTGCAGCACCTGATGAAATTCCTGTTAGAATTCCTTCGGTAGCAGCTAATTTTTTAGCTGTTTCAATGGCTAATTCACTTGTAATTAATTCAAAATCATCGATGACTTCTTTATCGATAATACTTGGTAAGAATCCAGCAGAAATTCCTTGGATACGGTGTTTTCCTTTTTGTCCTTTTGAGATAAATGGAGCTTCTTCAGGTTCTACACCAATAATTTGAACAGCAGCATTTTTTTCTTTTAAGGCACGACCAACACCCGTAATAGTACCACCTGTTCCGATTCCGGCAACAAATGCATCAGGTGTTTCACCATCAAAGGCTTGAATAATTTCTTGACCAGTAGTTTGATAATGAATGCTTGGGTTAGCTGGGTTATCAAATTGTTTTGCCCAGAAGTAACCAGGTTGTTGTGACAATTCTTCTGCCTTTTGAACGGCAGCTCCGAAACCTTCAGCAGCAGGTGTTAATAGTACTTCTGTACCATAGGCTGCCATTAATTGACGACGTTCGATAGACATTGAGTCTGGCATAATCGTAATCACTTTGTAGCCTTTAGCTGCTCCAACTAGGGATAAGCCGACACCAGTATTTCCAGAAGTTGCTTCGATAATCGTATCTCCTGGTTTTAGCTGACCTTCTCTTTCAGCAGTTTCAATAATATTCAGTGCGATACGGTCTTTTACAGAACCACCAGCGTTAAAAGCTTCCACTTTCACGTAAATATCTGCACTATCTGCATCTGTTAAACGATTTAGTTTAACAAGGGGTGTATTACCGATTAATTCAGTAATATGGTTTACTCTTTTTGACATAAGAATACCTCCAAAATATTTAATTGGGCAACTTTGAAGGGCTGCTTAAGGGGTATTTTAGACCTATTTTCCTATAGATGCAAGAGAAAAAAACAAAAAAATATGAAAGAAGTTAAATATATGAAAAAGTTTGTAAAAACAATGAAAAAAATTGAAGATTTCATGAGTGAGGGAGTGTTTCCGGGATTTAGTGTAGCGTTTATAGAAGAAGAAAAAGTAATAAAATTTTTTGGAGGAACGCTTACGAATCATGAACATTCTAAACTAATTGAAGATGGATTATTTTATGATTTAGCTTCCGTCACAAAAGCATTTGTAACAAGTACTTTATTAGTTCAAATGGTTGAAAAAGGGGAAATTCATTTAGATGAATCCATTATTAGATGGTTTCCAAATGCAGATAAAAGAGTCACACTTCGCCATTTAATAACGCATACTTCAGGTTTATGGGGATATATTGAAAATCGTAATGAATTAGCACCAGAGGAGTTAATTGAAGCCTTATCAACATTACCAGTGACGGAAACGTTTCACCATACTGTAAAATATACGGATACAGGATTTGTGCTAGCAGGCATTATTTTGGAAAAAGAATTTGGGAAACCAATAGCAGATTTATTTGAAGAAAGAATTGCTCGTCCGTTAAAACTAACGGCTTCATATGGTCCACTTCCAAGTGAGAGGTGTGTTCCAACCGCTTTTGAAGAAAGACGGGGTAGATTACTGCAAGGAGAAGTGCATGATCCTAAAGCAAGTATTTTACAAAGAAGATGTGGAAGTGCAGGATTATTGGCAACGCTGGATGATTGTATTACGTTAGTACAATTATATTTACATGATGGAAAGTTGGGAGACTTTGAATATTGTAGTGCAGAAATGATGCAAAGTTTATTGAAGGACTGGACACCTACAAGGCAAGCAGGGAGGTCTCTTGGATGGGATATGGACCAAGTGGGGGAACAAATTTGGTTAAGACATACTGGATTTACAGGGACAACAGTGTTGATGAATTTAACAACAAAACAGGCGATAATTTTATTAACGAATCGAATTCATCAATATGAAGATACGCCATCTTATAATCGATTACGAGAAGAATTGATTCTGCTTTACGAACAGGAAGCGCAGTACAAAGAGACTTCTTGATATAGTAGCAGTGGACGGCAGCAGTCACGCTTTGCGAGTCTTATGCTGCCATAAGAAGTCTTTTGTGCTTTAGTGGGAGTTTATGAGAGTGGATTAGTAAAATGATATAAGCTGATTTTGCCTCTAAAAATATGATTCTTTAATAAGTGGAGAAAGATAGGTGTAATTTTAGTTTTAAAGTAATTGCGGATACTATCAAAGTAAAAGGTTATGGAGAATAAATTTGTAGAATTTATCAATAAAAAGTAGTTATTTCAACAGTTACAGTTGGTGCTTTATTGGTATTAGTTTTTGAATGGTATTCATATAACCAGCATCAAATAGAACAACAAGCAAAAGTTGTACAATTAGAAGAAGATAGTAAATCTGACAATGAACAAGTTGATGAAACTTTCAAACAAGAGAAACTGGATACAATTGTCAATTTTCTTACAGATATTACAGAAAAATTCCAAAAATAAATGTATGTTTTGAAGAAAGAAGAATAAAAAGCTTCAGATAAGGCAAAAGGAGAAAACAGAGAGAAGAATTAGCTTTATCTCAATCTTCTAGCGGTTCTGCTGTTTATTCTTCTGGTAATTCTAATTACGCTCCAGAACAATCATATACTTCAAATAATAGTCAAACTTATTCAGGCTCAACTGGCGGAGATACTAGTAGTTATAAAGCACCAGTTGCTGAACAACCTGCTGCAAGTGGAGGTTCTAGTGTATTGGGCACAGGTGTAAAAGATATCTACGTATCAAACGAACTCGAAGACCATGGACATTATATTTATGACAGTAATACAAGAAATGTATACGATCAAAGTGGTCATTATGTTGGTAACACTGGTGGAGGTATTGTAGATTTCATTCCTCACCGTTAATGTTATGGAGTTGTGTAGTTCAGTATAGTTCTAAAATAATGAGATATAATTTAAAAGGGAGTGTGTCTTGCTTTTATTATTCTATTTGTGAGAGTATTTGTTTTATAACCATTAGTAAAATAAAGAAAAAGTGTACATTGGTGAAGAAATAACACTTAAGAAACAAAAAGAAGTGGAAATACCAATTCCATAAATAGCACCTAGAAGTTATCTAGGTGTTTTTTTGTCTAATAATAATATTTTTTAAAGTAGAATTTGAATAATTTTTTTAATATTTTTTTCAAAAGTAAAAAAATCACTTTGTGATACTTTTATCTATTGGTTATATTGGTTTTAAATGAAATAATTTGAATAATTAAAATTCAATATAAATCATAAAGTTCATAGTATTTACAAAGAAAAATAATAATTTTCTACAATGAAATAGCTTGCAAGAGGAAACGGAGTAGAAAATAAGAAATCCTAACATATTGTGAATTATGAAACTATTTTTTTTTTTTATAAACTTATAGTATAATAAGTCGTATTCATAATATAAAAAATAACAGTAAAGGAGAATACGATGAGAAGAAGACCAGAAAATATGTGGAATAAAGTCCAAAGATTTTCAATCCGAAAATTTTCATTCGGAGTAACATCAGCATTAGTTGGAACATTCTTTCTAGCAAATGCTTCAATGGTTCAAGCTTCATCAATTGAAAAAGAAGCTGGAATTCAAAAAAATCAGTTAGAAATAAATAAGGTAGCCGAAGATTCTTTAAAAGAAAATAAGGTTGAAGTAAAAAAAGAAAAAACTGTTGAAAAAAATCATTTATCTGAAGTGATTAATGAGTTAACAGATATTTTAGCAACTGTAAATAAGGATAAAGTTTCAAAAAGTAGTTTATTACAATTTGAAACAACTTTATCACAAGCAAAATCAGTTCTACAAAATGAATCAGCAACTCAAGAAGAAGTTGATAGCGTTGAGAGAAGTCTAAAAAATAGTCTCTCAATTATAAAATCAATGCCAAAATTATCAACTTTAAGTGACGAGAAAGAGAAGAGAAATACTGTTCCTCAAAAAGAAACAGTAGAAACTCCTTCATCAAAAGTACAAGAAGAAGTATCTTCTCCAAAAACACAAGAAGAAAAGAATGTATCATTAAAACAAATTCAAAAAGATCTTCAAAACTATCTAACAGCTATTGAAGGAAAAGAAAATAAAGAAACAAAAGTAGAAGAAGCCAAATCTATTTTAGCTAATATAACAACACAATTAGAAAATCCTACACTAAGCTCAGAAGAGTTAACAGTACTGTTAAAACAAGCTAGTCAAGTAAGAAATTCTATTGTAAATGAAGTGTTAAGAGAAAATTCAGGCGCTCGTGATTCACGTAATGGTCTAAATATGGGCGAAGGGGTACACTTAAGAGCAAATGGTGAAATCAATTCTGGGGCTCTAGCGAATATTAAATATTTTGCTTCTGTTGACCCTAGAGATAATAACGGCAACAACACAAGAAATAATGATCCTGAGTATACTAGAAATCATACAGATATCAAAGCCTACTATATGCAAGATAGTGAAGGGAAATGGATTGTCTATGATGTCTTCTTCAATAACAACGGAAGAAAGATAACTGATAAATCTTATCAAGAACACTATTACTTCCAAGCGCCATTTAACATCATGGATTTAAATTCGAATGGAACTTATAAATCTAACACAATAAAAGATCTAAGTTTCACACGTTACCGTAATACTGGAGGTAGAAGACTTTCAGATGGTTTCCAAGGATTTGAAAAATATGGAAATACTGCTACAATTTCAAATCCAGCCTACCAAAAATACCATATTTTTAATGCTGATAGAGATACGTTTTATGACCCAAATTCAGGGGTAACTCGTAATGGTCAAAGATGGGATGTATTTAAAAATAACCAAAATGATCCTACTCTAAATGAACTTCCTAAAAATAAAAATGGTGCTTATCCAGGACTATCATATTATCTAGGGGTAGATGTCAGAAGAGAAAGTACCGATTATGCAATGCATATGCATGCTAAGATTAAACTGAGAAACGATGTAACTCCTGAAGAAGCAGCTAGATATGGTCGTGTTTATGCGGCAACAGTTGCAAAAGCCCCTACAGCTAATCGTTCTTATATTATGGGGGCAACAGGTACTCGTTTAACAACAAAAACTGACGCACAATTATCTCCTATCCAAGGTAGCTCTCATACAAAAGTTGTAGGAGATACAATTCCAAACACGGGTAATCCTGTAGCGGATAAATATATTACGCGTAAGGGTGGTGGAGAATTTCCTGGTGGAATGAGTTGGAGCTGGGAAGGGAACAATTCTCCAAGTACGGTAAATGCTGGGAAGTTCACTTATACAGCAGTTGCAAGATACCAAGATGGATCTACATCAAAAGATGCTAATTCAGGATCTGATGGAAGAGTGTACTTTACAGTTAACCCTAAAAAACCGACGATTACAACGAGTGTAGTGAATAAAAAAGGCTTAACAAATCAAATAATAGAAGTTAATGTAGGTAGTGGGGTTAAAAATGGATCTGTTGTAAAATTATATGATGGAAATCGTGTAATTGGACAAGGGACAACAAATGGAACAACTGCAAGAATTACGGTATCAGGAGCATTACCAGGGAATCCTATTACAGCTGAAACAGTTGTTAATAATGGTGGAACGGTAACTTCTGTTCGAAGCAATCCTGTTACTCCAACAGAAGCACCAGATACACAAGCTCCAACATTATCTATTACACCAGCTAATCAAACAGTAGTTGAAGGACAAAATGTAACCTTTACAGTAACAGCAAGAGATAATAAACATGTTAATCTTGAAGCTAATGATTTTCTAACAAAATACGGTACTAGGGTCTTTTCAGGGAAAGCATCTATAACTTCACCAACAGACACTGAAACTGAAAAAGTAAGAACTATTACGATTACAACAACAGCAGAAGATGTTGGTAAGACTAATACAATTACTTTCAATGCTACAGATAATGCTAATCACAGAGCTACACCAGTAACCTTTACTTTTACTGTAACTAAACGTGACAATGTACCGCCAACAATCACAGCAGGTGATGCTACAGTAACAAGCCGTGAACAAATCACTCCAATTTCAGTAACAGCGGTGGATAACCCAGGTGGAGTAGGATTACGTGATAATAATCCGATTGAAGTATCAGGATTGCCAGCAGGATTAACATACGCGAATAATCGAATTACAGGAACACCGACTGGAGCGCCAGGGAAAAGTACAGTAACGATTAAAGCCCATGATAAAAATGGAAATACGGCTACAAAAACAATCACCATTACAGTACGAAGCCAAGCGGATGCTCATAATCCAACAGGAGCAGGATTAACTGTAAACCAAAACCATACAATTACAGATGCAGAATTAAAAGCAAAAGTAAGTAATTATGCACCAGGAACATTATCAATTGTAAGAAGACCGTCAACAGCTAGAGCAGGTAACGCAGGAAATGCGGTAGTGAAAGTAACATACCCAGATGGAACGTTTGACAATGTAAATGTACCAGTTACAGTAACAGACGTAACAGGACCAACAATTACAGCGGACAGCGCAACAGTAACGAAAAATGAGTCGATTACCCCAATTCCAGTAACAGCTGTAGATAATACAGGTGGAGTAGGAATGCGCGATACTAATCCGATTGAAGTAACTAATTTACCAGCAGGATTAAGATATGCGAATAATCAAATTACAGGAACACCAACAGCAGGAGTAGGTTATTATACTGTAACAATTAAGGCGTACGATAAAAACAATCGTTTAACTACAAAACAAATTAGAATTACAGTACGAAGCCAAGCAGATGCTCACAATCCAACAGGATCAGGATTAACTGTAAACCAAAACCATACCATTACAGATGCAGAATTAAAAGCAAAAGTAAGTAATGCAGGTCCAGGAACATTATCAATTGTAAGCAGACCATCAACAGCGAATGCAGGAAACGCAGGAAATGCGGTAGTGAAAGTCACATACCCAGATGGAACATTTGACAATGTAAATGTACCAGTTACAGTAACAGATGTAACAGGACCAACAATTACAGCGGAAAGCGCAACAGTAACGAAAAATGAATCGATTACCCCAATTCCAGTAACAGCTGTAGATAATACAGGTGGAGTTGGAATGCGCGATAATAATCCGATTGAAGTAACTAACTTACCTGCGGGATTGCGATATGCAAATAACCAAATTACAGGAACACCAACAGCAGGAGTAGGTTACTATACTGTAACAATTAAGGCGTACGATAAAAACAATCGTTCAACTACAAAACAAATTAGAATTACAGTTCAAGATCAAGCATCTAAGTACAATCCAACAGGAGAAACCTTAACAGTTCCGTATAACCATAACATTACGGATGATGAAGTGAAGGCAAAAGTACAAAACTTTGCTCCAGGAACTTTAACGGTACAAAGTAAACCGTCAACAAATACATCAGGTAATGTAGGAAATGCGGTAGTGAAAGTTACATACCCAGATGGTTCACATGATACAGTAAATGTTCCAGTAGTCGTAGGACGTCCAAATAAAGATGATTATACACCGAAGTACAATGATGGCAGTGGTAAACCAGGCTCATCAGTAGAGATTCCAGTAAGTGAAGCAAACGGTAAGAAAATCCCAACAGGAACAACTTACACAAGTGGCACACCAGGAATCATCACAGTAGATAAAACTACAGGCAAAGTAACGGTAACCATTCCATCAGATAAGAATCCAGGGGATAAAGTAACAGGCAAAGTTCTCGTAAGATACCCAGATGGATCAACAGAGGAAGTACCAGTAACTGTAACCGTAGTCAACCGTGATAAAGATGATTACACACCGAAGTACAATGATGGCAGTGGAAAACCAGGCTCATCAGTAGAGATTCCAGTAAGTGAAGCAAACGGTAAGAAAATCC
>ERZ773018.343-NODE-343-length-29331-cov-5.507685_pt1 | contig 29331 bp, 50 predicted proteins | sample MGYA00580840_ERZ773018 | MGnify/ENA primary metagenome ERZ773018 (study PRJEB29015, sample SAMEA2738125) | human oral metagenome | biome: human oral; feature: human-associated habitat; material: saliva | place: China | collected 2256 ... | reverse complement strand
ATTTCTTATATCTCTTTCCATTTGTCTTTGAATTTGTGTTGCTTCATAATAGCTGAATTCTTTGCCTTTATAATGTATTGTATTGTTTTGTTTTGTAATTTATTAAGAAAATAATTTGAATAATAACTTGAGAGGAATTGAAAAAAGAAAAAAACTAACAATTAAAGAATTCACCTTCAAAATAAATCTTTTCCTTGTTAGTAATCTTTTCTTTGTTAGTTTTGAAATTAAAATCGTAAGGGGAAAATAACCCCCTTACGACTTCATTATAGCAAAAATAGTTATGAAAATCAAGTTTAAAATCAAAAAAACTACATTAAAAGAAAAAATACAATTTGTATTATCTGTTATTGTATTAACAACGATTATATATTTTGTTTGGAGGTAAAAATGGAAGAAAAAAGAAAAGCTTATAAAACAGCTAAACAACAAAAAGAGGCTGATAAAAGATGGATTGAAAAAAATAAAGAGCATCGAAACTATTTAAGTCGTCGCTCTAATGCTCGTGGTTTTATTAGAACATTAGCTAAAAAAGAAGATTTGGAAGAATTAAAAGAATTAATTGAAAAAACTTTGAAAAAGTGTTAATATTAGATTATATTTTAAAAGGAGATTAGAAAGATGATTTGCGATAACAGAAATAAGATAACAGATAAATATTTAATTAAATTTAATGAATTATTAGAAAAAAGAAATTTAACAGTGGAATATAATGATACTTCTGGAGACTTTATTATATATGATAAAGACGGGAATTTAATAGGCAGTTTTTATGATGAATTGAATAAAGACAAAGATGCTACAGATTGGAAAGTTGCTTACAACAACTTAAAAGACCTTTTAGAAATATCTTAAAAATAATAAAAAAATAGGGAGCGACAAAGCTCCCTTTTAATTTACTCAAATGCTCTAATATCAATCCATTTCGCAATATTATGAACATAGTAATAACCACCTCTTTGAGCGGTAACTCTGAATTTTTTATTTAATAATTCATCTGTTTTCATAATTGTTTTAAAACCATCAGTACCCCATGGCTTAGTATCTACAGAATAGCCCCCATGTTTTATAGTAACCTCTTTTTCTATAGTTGTAACAGGTATTAGAGCCCTCTCATCAATCCAGCCACCTAAAAAATGAGAATAATAATATGCTCCCCACTTTCTTGTAACAGTTATAACAAATCCATTATATTCAGTACTCGTTTTTACTTGTTTTCTATCAGAACAGAACCAAGGTAATGTATCTATAGAATAATCGCCATGTATCATATACCTTTCTTGTATGGTATTCATAAATTCTTCATCTCCATTTCTTTCTACATATCTATAAACAGCATAGTTCCATTTATACAAATACATTTTAGAATTTTCAGAATCTTCTGAAATTCCTTTAGCATTATAATTACAATGTATTATTGTATCACTAGACGTAAATAAAGCAGTATGTGCCTCACTACCTGGAACACCTCTATATTTAGACCATATTATAATATCACCTTTTTGAGCATTCCAATCATGGTTTTCCGTGATTTTCTCAAATCCTAATTTTTCTAAAAGTCCACCCAAAGTTGAAGTGTTGTAGATATAATCACCTTTTTTATAAGGTAAATTAAAAGCCTGTACTAATGCAAAATACATAGAACTAGAGCAATCATAATAATTAGGACCCTGCCTATTAATCATAGAGTATCCAATACCCTGGCTTTTCTTTTCTTTAAACCATTCTATCATTTTATCTATTTTGTTCATAACATACTCCTTTATAAATTCTTATACTTTTCTTTGGTATAATTAATTCTTTGATTTAAAACTTCTCTGTAGGATTTCATGTGTTCTTTTTGATTAATCAAAAGCTCTTTTTCTCTTTTGTCTAGCTCTTTCGTTTTTAAAGCTTTTTCAAGCTTAATTATTCTGTCATCTAATTGATTGTATTCTTGATACATTCTACTCAAGTAATCTAATTCCATACTTTTGCTCCTATTTTTTATTTTTTTCAACTTCGCTTACAAAATTATTAAATAAACTTGTATCAATCCCCATTTTTTTAAGATTTTCTAGTATTGATTTTAGTTCCATTACTAAATATCCCAAATATAAAACATATACAAGACCTACTCCAATTCCTTCTGGAAGCAAAATTGATACAGGTATGAAAAATATCATAACGATCATACTACATATTTTTCTTAAAATTCCATTAATTCCCTTTTGACTTTCAAAAATTATATCTTTATTTATTTTTGCAGCAACTGTTCCTGTTAAGAAGTCAATTATCATAGCCGCTGCAATTAATCCTAACACAAATAAAATCTTTGTGTCTTGTGTTCCTATTAGTTCTCTTAAAAATTCAATCATCATTTTAATCATCCTTTCTATTTTTATTTATCTACATTAGTTTTTGGTATATGTTTCCAATACTGTGGATTGTTTTTAGGTGTTTTCCCTGCGGGAACATTACTCTTTGCTTTATATAATTCATTATAATGTTTTCTATAAACTCCTTCATTATAACTCAAATCATCATAATAAAACTCTGCTTTATCATAATGTTCTTGCCACTCGGGATTGATACCTTGTTCCTTTGGCTTATCTTCAGGAACTTTTTTCCAAATTTTAGGATTATTGATAGGTATGTTTTCATATGTTGCAATATTATCTTCTTGGCATAAAAATACTAATCCTAAATGATTAGCATATTCATCTTTTGTGAAAGGCTCTCCAATTCTCCAAGGTCTAAAAAATTCCGGATTATGAGCTTTTTGCTCGTTTGTGGAATTTTTTATAACAAACTCTAAAAGTCTTTCTTTTTGTTGTTCTAATATCTCACTTGGTGTTTTTAATACTTTACAAAAACCTATTACTTTTTCAAGCTCTTTTTGAATTGTTGAAATATCCGGGGCAGTAATTTCAACATAGTTTGAACGTCTTCCTATAACCTCATAGAATTCTTTCCCATTACTCTGTGTAACTTTGATTACTACCTCTACTATTTCCTTTTCTTTTTCTTTTTCTGTCATTTTTTACTCCTTTGCCTTGAATGTAATTCCATCAAGAGAAATCCAATTTGTACTGATTTCTCTTCTATTTTCTATAATGATATTTCCGTCTTCATATATTTTTAAAACTGCTGATTTATAATTTGTACAAGGCACAAAGATAATTAAATCTTTTTGAGGTCGGCAATCTTCACGTGTAATTCTAGCCAACCATTCTGATACTGTATCTTTTACAATTCCTTGTATAAATACAGTTCCGTCTGAGTCTTTAGTGTACTTTAATTCATTTTTTATATCATAAGGTTTAGTACTATTATAAAGGTGCATTTTAGTCCACTCTTTACGCTTAATTTTTTCTACATAAATTGGTTTATTGAATTCAGCGGGTAAATCACAATCAAAAATACCTGGTTTTGTTGAACTTTTCCCAAATGCTAGACCTGTGCCTGAATTATGATAATCTATTATTGAAAAAGTTGTATAAATTCTTATAATTTTCTCAACTGTTTCATTAAAGTCTGTTACTGATAGTTTAAGATCATATTCATAATCTTCACTAACATTGACTGTTCTTTCATTACGATTTAAAGTAAACTCTGTTCCTGAATTTATTGTGGTCCAATTTGTATGGTCTTGCCTTTTTCTTGAAAGTTCCCATTTTATTTGGTTTTTTGAATTTAAGCTCGCAGTTTTAAAATTTACTAAAGCAGATACGACTTTTAATTCATTTTCAAGTCTATCCCCATTAAATTCGTTTATAGTTGGAGCAAAATATTCTTCAACTTTAATTGTTTTAGTTTGAATCGCTATTCTATCTCTAGTATCTTTTACTGTAACTTTGACTTTTATATCTCCATAGTTTTCAATTTCACTAGATGTTATGTCTGAACCGGTCCATTTTACATTGTCAACTTCTACTAATACATTTTTTATTGTTGAACCTCTTGCCCCTGTGGCATTAGTTTTTATATTTACTTTTGAGTGATTTTGTACATATACTACTAATGCTTTTGTTTTTTGATTCACATCATCAATAGAAATATTATTGATAATTGGAATACATTCTTTTGGAACTTTCATATACCACCCTGTATTATATGAAGTACTACCAATTTTTTCTCCATCCTTGAACGTATCCAATCCAATATCCATATAGATAATTTCATCATTTGGTTGTAGTTCAATATTATTTGTTGTCGGAATAAAATCTAAATCCAATTTATCTGTATTTTTAGCAATATAATACCATTGAGATGAACCTTTATCCCCTCTTAACAAGTACCATGCAGTATGTGTAATATTTCCACTCAGTTGTTTTTTAATATGAATGGTATGTTTAGTTCCTAATTCCCTGGAACCATCCATTGTATCAGAAATATTACTCATTCGAGGTATTTTTGTTAGTTCAAAAGTTTCTGCTCCACCAAAGCTACTTTTATAAGTTCCATGAATATTCGCTCTCATATCAAAGTAACTTGAAATATTTATAGTTTTTGTTCCATCATCTTCATGATATACTCTTTTTGAGACATATCCTAAATATTTACTTGAACCACCACCAATTCTTATTGATGAATTACTTATACTATATGATGAACCATCTATTTCTATTGTATGTGTTCTTGAACCTACATAAAGATCATATCCTGATTGTGTTTCCAGATATAACTCTACACTTACGTCTGAAAAATTATGAGTAGTATTTTGATTACACTCCCAGTTAGTTACAAGTGTATATCCTCTCCAACTACTTCTAAAACTTCCACTTGTAGCCATTATTTACCTACTTTCTTGAAACTTAAATTCCCATTTTCACGAGGAATAAAAGCAAATTGTCCTAACCTAAGAGAATGAATAAACTCTCCGTCTAGTACATATAGCTTATTTTCGCTAAAATAAGCAACTTCTGCATTATTTTGAATAAATTGTATTCTATTATTCTTTATTTTTAAAATTAATGGATTGTTTTTTTCTCCTAGCTCGATTGTTCCGTTTTTAAATCTTATATATCTTTCAATATCTAAAAATTTATTATCCGTTGAATTTTGCAAACTTCCTAAATCTTTTTCAAAATTTTTAAACTTAAAGTTAAAAGAATCTTTTGTTTGTTCGACAGAAGTACTAACTTCTTTTATTAGTTCTTTAGTTTCATTCTTTGTATAAGTATTTTCTGAAACTTCATTTTTTATATTCTTTTCAGTTTGTTTTATTTTTGTTTCAAATTCTGTTGTTAATTCAGTAATTGTATCTTGTTTTGTTGAGTTTAATTTGCTATCATAATCACTTTTTAATTTGTCAAAATTGTTTTTACTTTGTTCTGTAAATGAATAAGTTGTTGCTCCCATTGTCAGTTTATTAGATTTTGGATTTAATAAATCAACTGACAATCTGTTTACAAGATATATAGTATCAATGCTATGAAAACTTGATTTAACTCTATTTTTCTGTCCAATTTTAAAATTTGATATATTAAGATTTAAAGCTGATAAATCAACTGCATCTAAAGTTATTGTATTTGATAATAGGATTGTCTTGCTTAAGTATTCTTTTGCCTTTCTTAAAAGATTGTCTGCAACTGTTACATCATCCCAATGAACCACTTTAAATATTTTTCCATATTTTTTTATAGCATCTTCATCTACAACATAGTCTTTTCCATTGTTGACTTCCTTTACAGTTAGTCTTTGTTTTGTAGCTTCATCTGCTTTTCCGACAGGTAAAATTATTGTAGCAATTTCACTTGCATCCACAACATTTTTAAAATCAAGTAAATTTTTACCAAATTCAATGTCTTGTCCATTTAAAATATCAAAATCGCTTAAGTAATCAATATAGTTTCCATCATCTTCATGTCTAATAAAAATATATCCATCTAATTTTTTTATTAATTTTTCTTCAAGCTCTTTCCATATACTTGAATATTCTATATTAGATCTGACTATCAAATTGTTTTTGTCGGTTACTGTACATCTTCCGATTTTGAACTGTTTCTCCTCTTCGACTTGTTCATTGTGTTCATTAATAAATTTTTCGAAAAGTTCTTTTACTGTTCCTTTATGCTCGTAAGGGCGACTTACACTATCTAAAAGGAAAGCAAGTTCCCCCTCACAAGTAACTTTTTTGTCATTGTACAGTCCCTCTTCATCATCTAATATTCTTCCTCTAAAACATAAGTAGTCATTTTGATATACTTTTATTATTGATTTCAATTTTTTAAGACTATTAAAGTATGGGTGTTGTGAAAAAATCTCAAAAGAAAAAGAACTCGTTTTATTGAGTTCTAAATTTAATTTTGCATTATTAATTTTTAATTCTTCTATTCGAGGATCATATAAAAGTTTATCATCACAATATACTCTGTACATCACAAACACCCCTCTCTATAAGTTACTGTTACAGTTCCATTTCCTTTGAATTTTATTTCGTTTTTTCCCTCTTTCAATAAAATTTCAGGAATTACGAATGTTCCAGAACTGTGAGTAAATTTGTTTTTATTAAATTCAATTTCAAATTCTGAATTTGTTTTTATTTCCGGGACTACTGATTTTTTAAGATTATTACAAACAACTGTTTTTTCGGAATTAATAGTTTCTGTTATTGTTGTAATATCCTTTTTTAGTTTATAGGGTTCAGCATCTACTTCTATCTCAATTATTCCAAGTGTATGTTTCAACTTACAACTTTTTATACTTACACGTCCATAATAGAAAAATTTGTCATCATCCGAAAAAACTATTTTCATTTTTTTTGAATGTAATTTGTTTTGAATACTTGATAATTTTTCTAAATCTGAATTTATCATATTGAAATCAAGTTTTATTTTTCTATCTTCATACTTAATTTCTCCAAAAAACTCTGAAAAATCAATTTTACCATCACATCCTGGTACTTCTACATATTCAGTTTTGGCTGTAGGAACTTCTATTTCTTTACTTTCAAGTAAAAGATTGAGGTCATCATACGAATTTAAGTTCTCAAAATATACTGTATTCATTTTCTAACGGCCCCTTTCTCTATCTCTATTTAACTTTCCAAAATATTCATCAATTTCAGGTCCCAATTCTCCAACTAGAACTCTATTGTTTAAATAGATTTTTGTTCTTAGTTTATCAAGGAGTTCAGGGAAAAATCCTACCAATAATTCTATTAAAATATCAAGTTTTTCTGCTACAATTTCATTTCCATTATTCCAATCTATCATCTCTTGTAATTTGCTAATTGGTGTTACTGCTTCAGGTCCTGCTTCTCCCACACCTTTCAGTCCATAAGGTGTACTGAAAAGTGTTGGCTTGTCAAAAATTCCCCCTTTTGCATACCATTTAACTGATAGTCTTGGAACACCCTCTGATAACCACTTTAGAGGATTTGCACTTCCTGATATACTAAAATGTGGTAATGGTATATGCGGCCATTTGAATTTAAAGTTAAAAACTCCTTTTATTCTATCAATAGCACTTTTAACAACTCCATATGCGGCTTCAATCGGTGTTGATATAGCACTTTTTATTCCGTTCCAAATACTTGATACTGTACTTTTTAATCCACTGAATATACTTGAAACTGTACTACTAACACTATTCACAGCACTTGAAACACTTGATTTTATATTATTCCAAACATTTGATATTGTTGTTTGAATTCCATTCCAAACTTCAACTACTTTTGCTTTTATACTATTCCAAACCTCTGCAATTTTACTCATCAATTCTTTTGCTTTGGCTACAACTGTGTCCCAATTTCTCCATAGTGCTACACCTGCAGCAACCAATCCGGCAATTAATGTGGCAATTAAAACAAATGGATTTGCATTCATTACTGCATTTAATATTGCTTGTGCTATTGACTGACCTTGTGTTGCAGCAGTAAGAGCAGTAATTCCCGCTGTTACTGTTGATATTATACTTCCTATTAGAATTGCTGCCTTAAAAGCAATAAATCCTGCAGTTAATCCTGCAAGGATTGGAATTGTTAAGTTTGTTGCATCTTGAAAGTTCATTAAATAACCTACAAATGATGTAAAGAGATCTACAATAGGACTTATTATTCCCCATAAAGTAGAGAAAACACTCGACATTGTGTCAGATATTGAACCCCAATTCGCAACAACCCAATTTACAACATTTTTTATTACTGGCAAGAAATAATTATTAAATATTTCAACTGCTTTTTGTACAAATATTCCAATATATTCAAAGACTTTTCCCATTACTGCTTGAATTGTTGGCATGTTTGCCATAATCCAATCAAGGAATTTTTGAACAACTGGCATTACTTGTCCACCTATTTTTGCAACAACTGCTCCTAGTGTTCTTTTTACATTATCCATTGTATCTGTAAATTTAACACCAGCATCAATGGTTTCATTATCTAAAACTAATCCCATCTCTTCTGCTTGCTTTTTTAACTGCTCAACACTTTCTGCAGTTCCATTCAACAAAGGCATTAGCTCACTTCCAGATTTGCCAAGCAGTTCATTTGCTAATGCAGCTTTCTCTGCTCCTGCAGGCATCTTTTGTAAAGCCTCAACTGTTTTTTCAAAAACTTGTTCAGGTGTTAAGTCTTTTAAGTCTTTTACACTTATTCCTATTCTTTTAAATGATTCTACTGCAGTTTTACTTCCTGTTTTAGCATCATCTAAAGTATTTGTAAGTTTCTTCATACCACCTTTTAAGTTTTCTATTTCAACTCCATTTTGGGATAATACATATTCCCACTTTTGAAAGCCCTCTCTTGACAAATTGAGCTTTTGACTCATTTTATCAATTCTATCAGTTGTTGCTGCAGATTTGTTTGCAATCGCTAATAAAGAGGTTCCCCCTGCAAGTGCCATTGAAGCTAAAGCTGTTCCTACTTTAGCAGCAGTCTTTATTCCATTTCCAAGAGTTGATGCTAATTTAGAACCTAATCCAGTTGTTTTTTGAATTGAGTCATTTGCTGCTTTGTTGTCAACAAAAATACTTCCCATTAATTTAAAAAGTTCTATAAATAACACCCCCTTATTAAAACTTATAGTTTTCTAAAATCTTTTTAACATTATTCAAGATTTCTTTTGAACTTCTTTTGTCATATTTATTGTTTTTTATATTTCCTAGTTTATTTTTGAATTCTTCAAAACTCATTTCTGATTGATATACTATCCATCTTTGAAACATCTTTTCTTCATTCTTTCTTTCAAAAAGTGCATCTATAATGTCAAGAGCAAAGTTTATTTCAGCATCAAAAACAAAACTAGGATTTGAATATTCACTATATAACAAGTCGTAGATTATAGCTAACTCTTTATCTCCAATTTGTTGAGCGTTTGCAAAAAACGAGATAACCCCTCATCTTTTTTTAATTCTTCAATATATGCAAATACTTCATCTAAATTTAAACCTAAAAATTCTTCTTTTGTCATATCTTCAATAAGGTTTGACATGAACTGTGCAACATCATTTTCTACAAGATGATATTTTTCTATTAAAACTAAAAATAAGCTTGCTCCAATTTCTTCTACAGAACTTGAGCCATTCCCCTCTATTCTTAATCCCAATTTTTGTATAATTTTGGATGCAGCACCTAAATCACCAAATTTTATTTTTCTTAAAGTTTTCATTTTTTTCTCCTTAACCTGTTATTTTTGGATAGTAAATGTTGAATGGCACTTCATTTGCTTTTTTCATATCAAAATGTCCTGTAAATTCTAATTCGATTGTAGCTTCTGATTTGTCTTCAAATCCTAGTTCTAGTCCTTTTGTATTTAAAGCATTATAAACTTGAATTATTACTGGTTCCTCACTTCCCGAAAGATTACCAACCCAAGTTATATTTTCAATATAATCTGAATCAGTAATACACATTTTCCCTTTTATAACTTCATGTGTTGTAATACCAGATTCAGTTGTTTTTTCTGATACTGCAAGAGCAGTTTGTAATGTATCAGGAGTTACTTCAACTACTGTTGCTCCTAATTTAATTTCCCAAGTTTCGAGGATTTTTGTTCCTTTCGCCTCTCCTCTTAGTCCGTCAATTTCTATATTTCTAAAAGATGGAACTGCAGTAAATGAACCACCACCTTTTGTTGCTCCTAGTAGTTTCCCACTTGTTACTGCTGTTTCAAATGTGTCTGTTCCAACTTTGTAATTTTTAAAAAATGCTCCTGCATCTAAAACTAATTTTTCAGTTGTCTTTGCTGTTAGTCCTGAAATTACTTTGCATTTTGGCATTAGTTTTCTCCTTTCCTAGCTTGTACTTCAAATTTGATTGTCTTTCTTTTTAGTGTCTTGTCTTCGCTTTGTATATTTGCAAGTGTTGTAAACCAACATGTAAATATTATTTTTTTGTTTCTGAAAGAACATCTATCTAATACTTCTATAATTTTTTCTGCTATTATATCTACATTTTCAGTTGATGTGCTTTTATCCCATACATCAATATCAAGTGATATATTATATAATCCCTCTTTGTAGTATGCTATTGTCAAATCAGCTACCACATGAGGGAAAATATCTGTATTAGGGATTGTTTCAAATGCTAATTTTGAAATTGGATCTATAAGTATTTTTAGTTGTTTTTTTAATTCTCTAATCACTTGGTTTGTCCTCTCCCGGTGGTATTGTTGGGTTATCTTGACTTAATGCAGAAATATATTGAGACTGTATATTTTGTATAGTTCCTATGTTTTCATAAACTGTATTTCTTAAAACTGCTAGTTTTGGATAATTTGCATCTCCTAATTCTTGTTGTGTAAACCACGAATGGTCTTTAAACCCTATTTGTAGATCATGTTCCTTTTTCCTTGCCCAGTAAGAAAGATTTCGGTTTATATAACCTTTAATTAATTTTCCTTTTCTAGGTCTTTGCTTACTTCCTTTTTGATACACTCCTACATAAGCACTATACAGTTTATTTCCTGCAATATTTCTTATATACTTTCCCACATCTCTATTTGCTGCATTAATCAGTTCTTCAATCGTAAACTTTACTTTATCCACATTAGAAGTAAATTGAATTGTTCCTTTTTTTATCTTAAGACCCGCATTAGGTTTGTTTGACATTTTAATCAATCCCCTTAATACAATTTAATTCAATAGATGTTCCTTTTCGTTGAGTGTTGATAATTCTATATTTTTCATCATCATAAATAAGTTCTTCCTCTTTCTGATAATCATAATAATCAGAAAGAGTGAACCTAAACTGATTTTCAAATCCTTGCGACATTGCTTGAAGTGCTTCCGAAAAATAAACTCTGTCTAATCTTCCAAACACCTCTCTTTCTTCATAAGTGATTTTTGTGTCTCCGTATTCATCAATTGTTTTAACTTTTTTTAACAATGTTATAATTTCAGTAAACATTATATATAGTCCTTATTCAAACTTAATGCATTTCTTAAACTTTCATAAGATAATCTATATCTTTCTGCTTGATTTTCAAAGTTAAATTGCCAACGAGAATACAGCTTTACACATTGCAAAATCAAATGATCACTTTTTTTATTATCAACATCTTTTAACCCAACTCTTTCTAAATCTCTAAGACAAGCACTAATACAATCTTCAATTTCATCATCTAATTTAGAATGTGTAATTCTTAAATTTTTCTTTATTTTTTCAATCATAAAAAGCACCTACTTGCTTTTAGTTTTCGTTCCTTTTTTACTTTTTCCTTTAGGTTCTTTCTCTTCAACAACCTCTTCAATTTCTTCTTCAGTATTATCTACTTTTTCATTTTCTTTAGATGTTGTTGTATCTTCAACTTTTTCACCTAACTCTTTTAATTCATATAAGGAATTTTCATCTTCTAATTTAACTTCAATTACTAAATCTCTTGCAATTAAATCTAAAGCTCTATCTTCATCATTAATTTTTAAAAGAGTGTCTTTTTCAAAACACTCTTTTAAGTCTTCTTTATTGTAAAATCTGTTTATAACTTTAACTATCATAATAGACTCCTTTTAAAACTCTTTTTTAACCTGCACTACCAACAGTTAATACTACTGCTGCCAAATCATTAGATAATGAACCCTCTGCTCTAGCATATCCACTTATGATATTAACATGTCTCTTTATATCTTTGTCTTTTTCAATCATTATGTCTTGAACAACATTGTATATAAATTCGCTTGGTGCAAGAATTAATACAACATCTTTCCCAATAGCATCTTCTTGCTTAATTGGTTTTCCCATTAATTGCCCTGCAATGTCATCACTAAAGTTTGGTACAAAGGCATGTCTTCCCTCTGCTCCCTCTACATTTGCAATAGCATTCCATAATGTTGCATTAGTTGTATATACATTTGTATTTTGTGAAGTCTTTAAAAGTCCAAATGCTTTTGTAATATCTTTTAATGCTAATGTTCCAGGTGTAGCTGCATTAAATTTATTTGTAGTATTTGTATCTTTAACTATTTGGTCGTAAATATCTTTAGCCATTGCAGCACCTAATCTGTTTGAAATTTCTGAAATCAAATATTGTTCAAAAGCAGGTATTGCCATCTTGCCAAGTGCATAACTAAACTCAATATGCTTTGAAAAATCTTTCCCTGCTAATGATACATTTACAAATTTGTTTTGTTCATCCTCATTAGCTTCATTTTCGTTAACTACTTTTGCATCCCCTGCAACAATTTTTGTGTGTTTTACTATTGAGATTACAGTACCAGTTCTTAAAACTTGGACATCTTTCAATAATGGATGTTGTTCTTCCATATTAGTGTAAATTTTATCTTGTAATTCTTTTGGGATTACTTCTCCTGAATTTTGAGTTGTATGTGTATAAGCTCTTTTTTCTGCTTCTGTTAATTCTTCCCCTAATAGATTTTTCAAGAAAGCATTTCTAAACAAATTTCTAGTTTCTTTGTCATCTTCTGAATTTTTTTCTTGCTTACCAAACTCTTTTATAACATTTCCTCTTCCTTGAGCAATACTTGATAAAAGTTTACTTCTCTTTTCATCTCTTTCTTCTAATTTTCTTTTTTGTTCTTTTAAGTCTTCCACTTCTTTTGTTAGCTTGTCAACATCTGCATTATCATCTTCTAATTCAATTTCGATTTCTGCAATTCTGTCTAAAATTTCTTTCATTGTTACTTTCATATTCTTTTTTACTCCTTTACTAATTCAATTAATAGTTTTAATTTTTTCCTTTTTTGCTCGTTTTTCAGTCTCTCCGCCTTAATTTTGTCAATCACTCCGTCTCCAAAATTACGAGCATTTATTTCAGTATCATTGTTGGCTGGAATTCCAACAGCTGATACATCATAAACTTTTTTGATTTTATCATGAATAATTGTTCTTGTATTGTTATCAAAATGATATTCTCCAATCTTGAAACTCCATGACATTCTTGTTACCAGTCCACTTTTTATTTCTCTATACATTTCTTTTGCAGCTTCACTTGTTGATAAGTCTGCTTCTACAAATAAACCCTCATCATCAAGTTTTAGCTTAAGAGTTCCATTGCTAGTCCTAGCAAGAACTTTTCCTGTATGATCATATAAAAAAATGACATCAGATAAATCTGTGTCATCAAATGAACTCTTATTAAATTTTTCTCTAACCTCTCCCTCTTCGTTTTCAAATAAAACGTAAGGTTCCCATTTTGCAGCATATCCTCTTACAATGAAATCTTCTTCGTTTTCATTTGGTTTAAAATCTTGTACTTTTCTAAACTGCCTGTTATCTAATTTCTTTTTAGGTATCATACTTCTTCCTCTTTTTTCTTGAAAAAATTCTTTTATTGCTTTTTCCCATTCTTCTTTATCTTTTCTACTATCATCATTCTTCAAATTCTCTAAACACTTTTCTAAAGTTGTTTCCATTTCGATAACCTCAAACTCTATGTTATCAAGTTTGTTTATAACTTCTTCGCTTCTACAACAAATACAATATAAATAACCCTCTTTTGTTTCTTCCTGTACTCTTTCAAGAATAGATTTTCTAAAATCCATTACATACTCATGAACTAAAGTCTTTCCTTTTGGATGTTCATTTTTATATGTTAATGCTTTTGTTAATTCATCATAATCATAAACAAAGTCTTTATCAGTCATATTGTTTTTACAATATGTTGTTTTTCCACTACAAGGAGCACCGCTTATAATTTTAATTTTCATCTTCGGTTTCCCCCTGACTTTGCATTTGTATATTTTGATCTAGTTGTTTGACCTCTGCATATTCTTTCCTGATATAGTATTTGTTTCCATCTTCTGTCGGTGCCATATTAAATATTTCTCTACCTTGATTTCTTGTTATGAAACCTCTATCAAAAAGTTGTGTTGCAGTTTGTAATTTTTCTTGATTGCTTAAATACTGTAATCTATTCGCAGTAAATAAAATGGCATTACCGAAAGATTGTTGCTTTTCGGTAAAAGTTAAATTTGTATGAACCATTGATGCTTGAATTGCAAAAGGTTCTATTTTCCCCTCGTAATATGCACTCCACTCATCTGAATTGAACTTGTTTTGTAAAATGTTGTCATTCGTTCCAAAATGTGTATATACATTTTCTTTTATATCTCTCATTTGATTTGCATCTATTGTAAAAGGTGTAGATACTATTTGTTTTACTTCTTTGTACTTTTGGTCGAAAATCATCAATCCTGTTTTATTGTCTTTAGATAGGTTCTGCTTTGCAAATCTTTCTTTTTCTTTTTCTAAATCATCATCTCTTATTACATTTGCTAATTGAGCCATAAATCTAATTGCTGCACTTGATTTTATTCCCTCAATGATGCCTTGATTTTGAGTATCTAAAAGTTGCATAGTTGGTAACATACATTTATTATCTTCTCCAAAGAAATCATCTTTAAATTGAAATTGATTTAACATTCCAATCTTATCATATTCTATTGCAGCTCTTCTCCCCATAAATGAAAATCTAACATACAAATCCCCTTTGTATTCTATCAATTCAACATTTTGAGGATAAATCGGATAAAATCCATCTACTTTTTCAGTTAAGACATCATAACTTGGAACTATAAAAACATTGTTTGTAACTTCTCTAATTGTAGCAAGTCTATACAAATATTTTGCAGTATCTATATAATCATTTGCCCTTGTCTTAATTTTTCGTGCTAATTTTTCATTTCCCATTCCTTTTACTTCTATGTTAAGTTTGGAACAATGAGTAGCAAACGAGTGAATAACACTTCTTGTTAAGTCCATTTCATAAACTGACCCCTCAAAAGTGCTAAACACCGGAGTATATGAGTTTAACAACTCAAAATATTCTCCTATTAGTTTCTCAGGATCTTTTTTCTCCCCCTTAGGTTTGAATACTTTATCAAATAATCCCATTTCTTCTCCTTTTTTAAATTAAGTTTAAATAATCATCTTTGTGATTTTTGTATGTTATATAACAATCTAACATTGATGCAGTTCCATCTATTCTTTTTAAGCTAGAATATCCTTTTTTAGGTTGAATATTCCCTTTGTTATCTTGTTGAATAACTGTATTTCCTAAACACCATTTTGTTACAGGATTGTTATTAAAATTAATTCTTTTAGCTTTCAAATCCGCTTCCAACTCTTTCATTGGATTTGATAAAGTTTTGAAAACCTGCCTTATTTCTTCAACAGAACTTTCTCCATAATTTTCTCTATACCTCTTCATTAGAAGTTCAGCTCCCCAAGCATCAAATCCATTCCATATTTGTACAAAATCATTTTCAATCGCAAAATTATATGCCCACTCCCACAAAAACTCTACATCAATTTTGTTTCCTGGACAAAATGTTACATAACCTTGCTTTTCCCATATATCATAAGGCACTTTGTCATTGTGGATTTTCTTTTCTGCAACATCTTCTGGTATGAAGAAATGTTGATAAATATAAATATCTTCATCATTTTGAACTCTAAAAAGGAATGATACACAAGTTAAGTCTGTTGTACTTGAAATATCCCAACCGCTTATAACATATCTAGGCTTTAATTTCTTAATGTCAAAAGTTTTTACATTTGTTATATCTTCTAAATCCAACCAACTTTCAGTTGATGTTTCTCTGATGTTACAGTTTTTTATTAAAAATGTTTTAAGATACATGCCTGGATTATCCATTGCTCTTTGCCACTCATCTCGTAGCGACTGTTCATTTCTAATAGTACCAAGACCCGGATTTGCTTTTATCAAATTATTAAAATCTTTCCATTCTTCTCTCTTGTCTAATTCGTAAATGAAAAATATTGATTTTTTATCTTCAAATCCGTCATTAGTTAAAATGTTTACTGCTTCATCATAAATCATATCATACAAGTCTTCTCTGATGGTTCCTGCTGTACTTGTTATTAATGCAAGTGGCTGTTGTCTATTATCCATACCACGATACATAATGTCATAAAGTGGATAACCATTCTTCCATTGATGAATTTCATCCATAACTACAAAATGAACATCTAACCCGTCTAGTGTATCAGAATCAGATGCCAATGGTTTAAAAATTCCATCATTGAATTTGCAAGATATTTCACTTACTAATGTCTTTGTATATCTTCTTAAGTCTTTGTCTTTTTTTATCATTTTTTTAGCAACATTCCAAATAATTTTCGCTTGATCTCTTTGTGTTGCTACAGAATAGCATTCAGGTCCACCCTCTCCATCTGCAATTAGCATATACAAACCAATTGCAGATGCTAATAGAGACTTCCCGTTTTTTTTCGATTCGATTAAAACTGCTCTTTTAGTTCTTCTTAACTTTGTTTTTTTATAGCAAATTCCAAAAATTGCAGCTATAAATGCTTTTTGAAAGGGATCTAATACAACTAATTTTCCTGCGGTTTTTCCTTTGATATTTCTGCAAAAATTTTCTATAAATTCTATTGCATGATTTGCCTTTTTATAGTCATAATATACATCACTTTCTTTGTTTTTTATATCAGAAATTAACATTTTTAGTTGAATTTTCATTAATTTACCAACTTTTTTGGGGTGTTTTTCTATCCAATTATTGTATTCTGTTATTGGATTATATCTATTTGAATACTCTATCATTTTTTAACTAAAAACGACTTTAGTCTATCCTCTTCATCATTATTTATGTCAGTATTTTTGTTTAAAAATTCATCTAATTGCTTGATGGATGCATTGTATCTTTGAACTGTAGTATTGTATGATTTTAATGCAGGATTTTCTCTGCTGATACTATACTCTCCTTGTGTCATTTCAGTAATTACACCGTTCAAGTTGACCTCTTCTTTTAAATCTTCCATAGTGATTTTCATAAATGCAATTTCTTCTATCAAAGCCATTGCTAAAGTCTCCTCATCTTCTGACAAATCTTTACAAAATGATTTTAATTTTTCTATAAATTTTTTTATCCTTGTTTCTTTCTTTAACTTTGCCAAAATATCATCTCCTTTTTTAGGGGGTGGGGGTTATGCACAACAACCAATATTTTCTTCTAATCTGGGACGTCGCTCGGCTTCGCCAAATTTTGCAATTTTTTTATGGGGGGTATTTTATCTATTTTCAAAAAATATAGGATTTCCATTTTCATCAAATTTTACTCTTCTTTTGTCTTTTGAAAATGTCTTTCTATTTGAACACTCTAAGCATAAGTATTGATAGTTTTCATGATTTAAGGATACATTAACATCATTTAAGTTTATTTCATTCAATTCTTTTTTATGATCTACTATATATCCTGGTCTTTCTTTGCAATGCTCACACATTCCGCCGTCTATATTAATTCGTTTTTGTATGTAACTATCTCTACTCACTTTCCAATCTTTGCTATCGTAAAACTTTTTTGCTGCTTTTGTATATGTTTTCAAAATTTAATCTCCTTTTCCCCAAACAAAAAAGAACAACTATTGTTGCTCTTTTTTGCTGCTTATATATAATAAAATCGGAGGTGCATTAATACATTTGCGATATGGTATTTTTATATTATTTTACAATAACATTATAACATGGTTTTTAATAAAAAACGTCTCAACTTTGTCCCAACTTTTAATTGATGTTTCCTCTTAATCTTTCAACAATTTTTATTAATGCTTTTTCAATTTCTCTGTATATAGAACTTTTAGAAATGTACTTAGTGTTCTCAATTTTTTCAATGCTCCATCTTTTAAAATATCTCATTTCTATTATTTCATATTCTTCTTTGTTCAAATAACTAAGACCTTTTTTTATTTCCATATACTCATACTCAACTTTTTTCAATTGTTGAGACAATGCTATTTGTTCGCTAATCAAACATAATCTTTTATTTTCAACTACATTAAAATCAGAACCAGTATTATTGTTATATGATGTTGGGTTTGAACTCCCAACACTTAATAATTCCGTTTCAATAAATTCCAATCTGTCATTTATATTTTGTAAACTTTCTTGAGTGTTAGGATAACAATATAATTTCTTTTCAAGTGCTGCAACAAAAACATTTTTATTCATCTTCTACTCCTTGTTTAACTTTATCACACAATCAATATCTTTGATTTTGAATAAGTTATTATTTATCTCTATATATCCTTTTCTATCTTCATTTCTTGCAATTATATCACTAACAAATCCATATACTTTTTCATCAATATATTCGTCTTCAATTCCTTTTGTGAAGATAACTCTGTGTGAATGTTTTGAGTGTTTTTCTTTATATAATTTTTCTCTCAAACGTCTATTCTCTTTTTGTAGATTTTTAATAACTTCTTTACTTTCTGCATCTCTTGTTTCAAATTCTTTTTGTAAATTAGTATATTGATTTTCCAAAAATCTTTTTGAAAAAGTTTTTTCTCTTAATTCTAAATCTTTACACCTAATTTCCCATAAATTAATTACTGCTATTACAAAACTTGCTATAAAAAGTATTGTGATTACATATACTAGTTTCATTTTTATTCTCCTTTTTCAATTTTTATTTTTATATTTCTTAAAAAGTCAATTCCTATACTATGTTTGTAGTAAACTTCAAAACTTTTTAAATCCTCTGAAGTTACACTCTTCTTTCCAAAGTACTTTTCCATATTCAACCATATTTCGAATGAAACAAAAAAGTATCTTTCTGTAAGTCCCTCTGCAAAGCAAATGCAAACAGCAGTTATACAGTTTAAGTTATGGTTTCTTTCAAGTTCTGCATTTTGATTTTCTGATAATATGCTTCTTTGTATTTTTGATTGACTTGTATATTTACATTCAAAAACTATACATTGCCCATTCATAAAGCAACCTTTGAAATCAGGTTCTGCTTTTCTTAAAAATTGACCTTGAAATTTTCCACCAGGTAATTTTTTTAGAACTCTAAAAGGTTCCGGGACTTTATGTATATTAGCAATGTTTTTTTCACGATAGTAATTACAAGCTCTTTCAATCTGTTCTTCAAAGAATCTCCCTTGAGCATTATTCTTTAAACTTTGAAATTTCTTTTTTTCATCTATCATCTTTAAACCTCTTCTTTTATCGCACTAATTTTTGATATAGTTAATTTAGTGTTTTCTTGTGCATCTTTCAAAATGAATTTTTTACCATCTTTTGTGAGTGTGCCTTTTAAAGCACTTTCATCATTTGTAAAAAAGATTTTTATTTTCTTCCCAACGTATTTATTTAACATAGATCCATCTACTGCCATTAGTTTATTTCCTTTTCAATTTCTTCAAATTTTTTTCTAACAATTTTTTCTTCCAAGTTTCCGTTCTTAACCAATTGTTTGATGTATTCATAAAATTCTTTGTATTTATTTTCTGTTTTTTGCCAATTTTCTCCGAGTTCTATTTTTCCATTTTTGAATTTTATTTTGTCTTTTAAACTTCCTTTAATATCACATTTCCAATCAATATCTTTATCTAACTTTATATTCATTCTTTTCTCCTTAATTTTAAATAGATGCTCCATCCTGTTATTTCGTTGTAAACAGCTTCATATCCGTTTATTACGTCTCTAATTTCCCAATCCGGATATTGCTTTTCCCAAAACTTTTTATCTAATCCCCCCCTTACAATCTTTTCAACTTTTCTTTTAGTGTATTTGTAATCATTTGTTCTGCTTTCAGGTCTTGTTAAATTTTGACTACAAGTCCACTTTCTTTTTTGAGTAAGGTTTCTAACTATGTATTGACTAACTCTTGTTATTCCCTCAACATAATCATACTGAACTCTTTGAGCATTTGCATATCCGAACCTTTTTCCTTTCTTTTCTCCTTTCTCCCTTTTTGCTCTCCATAAGTCTTCTACTAAGTCTCTTGAAATGTTTCCATTTACGATTAAATGATGATGAGGTCTTACCTCTTCAACATATTCTTCTTGCTCTTCTGTTGTATATGAAGTAACAAGCAAATACTTTAAATCTTCTAATCCTAACTTTTTTCTTAACCTCTTTAATCTTCTTAAAAAGTTTTGTATATTTCTTTCAAGTTCTTCTAAAGACTTAGGCAGCATATCGTCATTATATGTTAAGTGCAAAATCAAATCTCCCTCTCCAAAATTGCTTTCTGCAATTTGAACGAATCTTCGTTTTGCATTTTTATCATTTAAGTTTTTTTGCTTCTGCAGACTCTCTTTTTCTTTCTTAGATCTCTTCCCTTTTCTTTTTCTTGATACAGTCATAGGATAAATATCTACTTCAAGATATTTTTCTCCACAGAATATTTTTTTCTCTCTTACAAAATTGAATCCTAAAATGTTATTCATAATACCACCATTATTTTTTTATATTTTTCTTTTCTATAAATTTTGTTTTGTGGTCGAAAAGATAATACCCCTTACAAGCTCGCAAAAGAGGTATTATTTTCTCCTCTTTTTCTTGCATTTTTCAACAAATTGTGGTATAATAACATTGATTAGAAATGTTTTATCTTGTCATTACTTATAAAATTTTTGATAAGATATACCACTTAAAAGCACTTTTTCAAGTGCTTTTTTATTTTTCATTTTTCTCTTCCTCTTAAGACCCTACTTTTTGTTCTAATGCCTCTTCTAAATCTGTTATAACACTTATTATTGCTCTTATTTCTGTTAGTGCTAATTTATAATTAGAAATCCCTAGACTATTTATACAAAGTAGAGCATTTCTTTTGAATTCACTTTGTAATCCACTAAAATATAAATCATCTATATTAATTCTTTCTTTATCTTCTGTTTCATCTATTTTTATATCTTTCAAAAAAGCTGTTGTTAATGAATTTTTATTTTTGTCTAATAATTCTGCACATGCTTTAATTCCGTTTTCTGTTTTTTTGAAAATAAGGGATTGAATTTTATCATATTCAACTCCATTATAAAAAATACTACTTTCTGCTATCATTAATTTCTTTGCTGTTGTTGGATTCATTATTTTTTCTCCTTTCTTATTTTATTTTTCCTATCATTTCATAATGTGTCCTTTTTGATTTACCATTTTGAAATAATTGTGTATTTAAAATATCATCATTGTTTTTAGGCATTCTAAATATTTCTTTATCATCTTCTAAAGCTAAAATTAAAAACCAAAATGCTCTTTCACATTTTTTTGAACTATCATATTCTCCTAAAATAATATCTCTACTTACTGGATCAAAATATGATGCCATTATTTTTTTCTTACTAGAATGAATATTTATGTTTCTTATTTTTTCTCTTTCTAAAAAGATTATATTCCTTTCATCTTCTGAAATTATTATCATAATTTAACTCCTAATCAAAAATACTTAATTGTTTATCTTCTTTATCTTCTCTTTTTGTTCCTGATAAAATTGGTTTTATTTCTTCAGCAATAAATCTATCAATTTCATCTTCTATCTTTCTTCTCCTCTTTTTTGAAATTGCTATCTCTCTTTCAAGTGCTTCAATGTCAATCTCTTCTTTTTCTTGTTCTTTTACAGGTATTCTCCAACTATCTTCTACATCTTTGCAGAGTTCACTGTGTATGGTGCTTTTAGTTTTACAATCATAAATTTCTTTTATGACTTCAATATCTGTCTTTTCTTTATCAATAATCAAAAATAAAACGGGGATTGAAGTATCTTCAAAAGCATTTTCAATAATGTTTAATTCTTTTACTGTATTTTTTAAATAATTTCTAAAATCTTTTTCCGTCTTTCTATAAGCAATACCTGGAAAACAAATATAAAATCCAAATCTCTGACTATATTTCAAAGATTTTAAAATGAAAATATCATCAACTACTCCTGACTTTTTAAAAGAGAAATCTTTTTGAATATTCTTTTGTTCTTCTTCACTTAATTCTTTAAACTTCAAAGAAAAAGGATAATTCATAACTATACAATCTGCTTTAATGTTGCTTTCATAATTAAAGAAACTTACATTTGAAATATCTGAATCCGGGTAATTTTCTTTAAAAACATCACAAGCATTTTTTTGAATTTCTACTCCATATATCCATTTAGGTTTTATATGTTGTTCAAGCTGACCACTTCCAACTGCTCCATCAAAAACTGTAATATCTTCTCCAACATACTTTTTTACTTTTTCTGCTAAATACTTTCTAAGTTCTTGACCCGTAATATACTCTGCAAACTTATCAGCAATATCTCTATTGTTAAACTCTTTCATTTCTAACTTCCTTACGTTTATTTTTTATACTGATTTCTAACCTTACTGCATTTAATCCTGTTTTTGTTATTTCAGGATCTGTAGAATAATAACCTCTATTATTCATAATTAAATTTTCATACTTTGTTATACACTCTAAATTGTCAATACTTAAATTTTGAGTATTCCTATCTAAAAAAACTATAATCTTTCCTTTTGGAATTTTTCCAAAATGTTTTTCATAAACAACTCTATGCTTTAAATTCCACTTGTTAGGTTCTGCTACTTTTATTTCAATATATCCATATTTATTTATTCTTTCAGAACCTACTTCTCTTATGTTATCCGGAATGTTTCCTTTTCTAAAACTTGTTTTATTAGGCTTTGAAATTCCTTTAGTTCCTTTGTTTTTCGGTACATTACCTTTTTTAAAACTTCCAGAATTTCCTCTTGTTAATCCTTTTGTACCTTTGTTCCAGGGAATTTTTGTAGTAAAGCCATTAGTTTGCTTGAAATTATAAAGACTTGCAATATTTATATTAAGACTGTATTCTTCGTTTAGAATCTTTACCATTTCCTTACATCTCATAGTTTCATAATTTTGTTTTATGAATTCTATTGTTGCAGGTGTGTATTTTCTATATTTTTTCATAATATTTACTCAAGCATCTTTAAGTCATTTTCTTTTAAACCACAATGCTCTCCTTTTATTTGAACTGCTCTTAAAACTACATTTGCATTTGATATAATTGCATTACTTATTTTTGTAATACTTTCTGCTCTTTTTATTTCTTCTGCTAATTCTTCTCCTGTTAAATCTTCATCATTAAGTCTCTCAAGTTCTAAAAATAAATGATTATTTAAGTCTGCTAATTTGTTTTTCATACTATATCTCCCTTCATTATTTCAATTCCTAAAAAGGAATTTCTTCATCCTTTGCCTCTTCAAATCCTAAATCAAAATTATCAAAAGGATCTGCTGCTTTTTCTTTGCCGTCTCCCCAGTCTATAAACTGTACTCTTTCTGCCCATACTTCTGTAACAAATCTTTTAGTTCCATCTTGTGCAGTGAAACTTCCTGATTGTAATCTTCCTTGAATTGCTACATTTCTTCCTTTTTGTAAATATTTTTGACAGTTTTCTGCTTGTTTCCCCCAAACAACTATATTTATAAAATCTGCTGTTTGTTGTCCTTTTGCTTCTAACTCTTGTTTCTTTTCTTTTGACAGCCCTTTATCAACAGCTAGAGTAAATCTGCAGTAAACACTATCTGATCCAGTGGTATATCTTAATTCCGGGTCTTTAACTAATCTTCCAATTAAATTTACACTATTCATAACTACCTCTTCCTTTTTTAACTTTTTTAAAAATTTATTAGATCATTTCTTTTATAAAATTCATCATAAAAAGCATTATTGCAAATGCAACTAACATTCCACACATGCAACCTTTAAAAAATATATTGTTTTCTTTTTCTTCTATATCTTCTATATCTTCTATTTCTATAGTCTCTTTTTCAGTTAAATTTGATATTTTTTCTATTGTACTTTCTTTAATTTTGCTATAATCAACGAAGCTTTCTAATTTTGTTGAAGCACTAAAATCATCATAACTTTTTACCATCTCTTTTCATCTCCTCTATTTCTTTTCTATTTTTCTTTATTTCTTTCTTTACAAATTCTCCATAAGTGAATTCTTTATATGCAAGTTTTATTGCTTCGAACTCATCAAAAGTTAATGAGTGTATATTTTTTAGTTCTACATATTTTTCACTCTTTCTAATTATTAGAAGATTTTCACTACTATATTTTTGATATATTATTTGATCGTTTCTCTTCTTATATATCTTCCAACCTAACTGTTTCAATGTTTTTGTTTCAGACATTATTTCTTCCTCTTTCTTTCTAGCTCTTCTAATCTATTAAGTCTCTTTTGCATTTCATTCATCTGTTGTTTTGCTTTGTATGAAAAGTCTATATACTTTGAAAAAATATCGTTGATTTCTTCAGTAAGTTTTTCAAAAGTTCTTTGAAATTCTTTTAGATCTTCTCTTAACTCTTCTGCACTACTCATAACCTACACCATTTCCCTCTTCAACTTTGCAAATTTCTTTCTTGCCTCTTCTTCATCTCTACTTAGAAAACAACATACTCCATATCCGTTTTTTCTTTTTGTATAAATTTCAAAATATGAGCCATTAACAAGCTTTGTTCTAACAAGTTTTAATTTGCTTGTTTCTGCAATAGATTCTTTATTGTTCATATCCAACCTCTTCTTTAAGACCTAAATATTCATAGAATTGTTTCTTGTTTATATAAAATGTTCTTCGCTTTCCTTTCTCTTTCAATGTCATTGAAATACCAAAAGAAAACTTTCCTCTTGCAATTCCCTCTCTCAAAAATGTGAGAGTAACTCCCATCATTTCTGCAGCTTCTTGAATAGAGATTCTATTTTCTTTCATAAGTATTTCTCCTTTCTTTAGGTGTTTCAGGTTTAAATTCTATTTTTCAAATATCTACAATGTTAATATCTGAATATATTAAAAATTCTATTCAAACCTATCATCTATTACTATTTTTACTATCTCCCATTCACTTTTTGTAATTTCTTGTATAATTCCAACTAAATCTATTATTTTGCTAAATCTTATTTCAGGGGATTTTGAATTGAATTTTTCTAAATCTAATTCATTGTCCTTTTTTTCTTTTTTACTTCCATCTACTCCTAATTTTATTCCTTTTATTTTCTCCATCTCTTTCTCCTTTCTTTTTGTTTCGCCCCCTTTGTGTTATAATCTAGTTAGAAAGGGGGTGTAATTGTGGCTAATAAAAAACCTATTAAACCAGGTACTGATAACAAACCTAAAGGAACTTATGTCGAAGTCGGTCCCCAAGGTGGTAAAGTTAAAGACCCAAGAGTTGTAAAAATAGATCAAGGCGATAGATTGCCTCCAACTCAAAAACCTGGTAATGGTTGGGTTAAAAAATAACCCTTAAAGCTACTGTTCTTTTACAGTGGCTTTTTTAAATCTCAATTCTTTTTCTCCAAAAACAATAACATCTTCCAAAAATATTTATCTGTAACCAACTTTCAGCATACCTTTTGTTTTCTTCTTCATATTTTGTAATATAATGTTTTATCATCTTTTTCTCCTTTCTTTTTTTGGTTGCTATTTTGTCAACTTTTTAGTTAAAAAAATTTCAATTATTTCATCATCTGATAACTTCAAAATTTTTGCTAACTTATAAATTTCTTCGCTAAAAAAATCTGATAATCCATTTAATTTATTATAAAATCCTGCTCTAGATAAATTTAATTCATTAGCTATAAATGTTGTTGTTAATTCACTTTCTTCAATCTTTGCTTTTAATTTTTTTGAATTAGTCAATTTTATTTGCCCCTCTCTTTTCTTTGTTTTGTTTTATGTCTATTATTATATACTAAGGTTGCTATTTTGTCAACTATTTTTTACTATTATTTTGCAAAGTTGACATTTTAGAAATTAAGTGTATAATATATTTAACAGATAAGAAAGGAGATACCGCTATGACTATATTTGAAAGAATTAAAAATAGACGATTAGAATTAAATATGTCTCAAGAAGAATTAGCCTTAAAGACAGGTTATAAAACTAAAGGTTCAATTTCAAGAATTGAAAATGGAAATAGAGATATAAATCAAAGTCAAATTGAGCTTTTTGCTAAAGCACTTGATGTATCTCCTGAGTATTTATTACTAGGAACAAAAGAATTAAAGTCTGTTGAAGATTTAGACTTCTCCGGCATCAATCGAATTGCTGCACACTTTGAGGGAGATGAATTCTCCGAAGATGATCTAAATGAAATTCAAAATTTTATTAATTATGTAAAACAAAAAAATAAAAATAAAGAGAAATAGGATTATGGATTATAAAAAAGAAGAAAACAAAGAAGAACTGAAAAAGTTTAAAAGAGAACATATTAATAAATTATCTACTCAAATTGATAATCTTATAGAAGAAAATCAAAAAAAGGCAGCTTTGATTTCTTATTGGATTAAAAGTTTTTCAAATTTTTTACAAAAAGAAACTACTTTTGATCCTAAATATCTTCCTGTTTATAAACAAGGAACATTAATAGAAGTGGATTTAGGATTTAATGTTGGAAGTGAGCAAGGTGGATTACATTATGCAATAGTTTTAAATTCTAACGATAAAAAAAACAATCCTACACTTACTATAGTGCCATTATCTTCTATAAAAGAAAAAACAAAACTTAGAGAGTATGATGTTTTTTTAGGAGAGGAAATTCATGAATTAATTTTTGAAAGACTAAAAGAACTTGATGATGAAATAAATGAAAAAATTGAAACTTTAAAAAAGAAACCTGATAATACATATGATGAACAGGTATCTGAATATTTTAAAATGTTAAAGGTTATTGGTGTTGGTTTTAAAAAAGTAAAAAAATTAAAATTTGGTTCATATGCTATAATCAATCAAATTACTACTATTTCAAAAATGAGAATTAAAAATCCTTTAGATGAAGTAGGACATTTAAGCAATTTAGTTGTTTCAGATAAATATATGGAAGAAATACAAAAAAACATAAAAAAATATATAAAAATGTAAAGAAAATTATTAAAAATATACAAAAAGTTATAAAAAAATATTGATTTTGATTTTGAAATAGGGTATAATATTAATACAACACGAGGGACAAACTGAGTTCCTCACTAACACTAGGACACGTCGTTTATTCGACAAATAAGTAAAACTCCCTATAATAGGGAGTTTTTTTGTTACATATTTTGAGGACAATAGATGAAAAAATCAGATAGATTATTAGATATTGCAAAAAGTAATGATATTGAGATAATAGAAAAACATATGGAAAATTCTAAAATAGAGGGTTTATACTCTGATAATACAGTTTTAATAAATACAATTATACAAGAAGAAAAATATAATGAAATATTAGGACATGAACTAGGTCATCATTTTACTCTTGAGGGAAATAACTTGCTTGAACATCAATGCAAAGATTTACAAGAGTTTTTTGCGGATGCTTGGAGTTATAGAGAAGTTATCCCTCTTCAAAAATTAGCACAATATAAATTATGGGAATATGAAGAGTGGGAAGTTTTAGAATGTGAGAATATAACTCATGATTTTTTATCTAAGACTTTTGAATATTACAAAAACAGATTCGGATATGACAAAGTTAAAGTAGAAAACTATATAATTACATTTTGTCCTGAATTTAATGTTGAATGTATTTATTAGGAGGAGATTAATATGGGTTTTAAATTTAAAAAGAGTATAAAAATTGCTCCGGGTGTTAAACTTAATCTTAACAAAAAGAGTGCTAGTGTTAGCTTTGGTGTTCGTGGGTTTAGAAAAACATATAGTACTTCAGGAAGAAAAACTTCAACGGTTGGTATTCCTGGAACTGGTTTATATTACACAGATGTAAAAAACAAAAAAACTACTAAAGAAAAAAAATTAACTAAACGAAAATATAATTATGATGCTCCTATAAATAAAGTATTTGATATTAGAGTTTATGCTTGTTTAGCATTATTCTTAGGTGGATTAGGTGTACATAAATTTTATAAAAAAGATTATAAAAAAGGACTGATTTATTTATTATTTTGTTGGACATTAATTCCTTTTATTGTATCTATGATTGAGGGAATATCATTAATAATAAAATATCAAAAAGAAAGAAGATCTAATTAGATCTTTTTTAGTATTTATAAAGGGGATGTTATAATGAAAAATCCAAACGGCTATGGTTCGATTATTAAACTTTCAGGAAAAAGACGTAATCCATTTGCAATTGTAGTAACAGATGGATTTGATGATAATGGTAAACAAATTAGACGTTACATTTCTTATCATCCTACAAAAAAAGATGCTATGATTGCACTAGCAGACTATAATGCTAATCCTTATGATTTAGAAAAATCAAATATTACCTTAAGGCAATTATTTGAGTTATGGTATAATCAAAAATTTAAAAAAGAAATAAATGTTGAAATTACAAAAAATATGATTTCATACAAAGCAGCATTTTTACATTGTAAAAAATTTGAAGAAAAGCCTTTTTTGGATTTAAGAGCAACTCATCTTCAAGAAATCATTGATAATTGCCCTGCAGGCTATCCAACAAAAAAGAAAATAAAAACTTTATTCAATCAATTATATGATTTTGCAAGATTTAAAAACTTAAATATTAGAGATAAGTTTAATGAACTTGTAAAAGTAACAAACGATCATAAAGCTAGAAAGAAAATTCCATTTTCTGAAAATGAAATTGAAATCTTATGGGATAATGTAAATGATAAGTTAAACTTGGATATATCTTTAATTTTGATTTATACCGGATTTAGAATTTCAGAATTATTGAATATAGAAAATAAAAATGTAAATCTTAAAGAAATGTATATTAAAGGTGGAATGAAAACAGAAGCAGGTATTGATAGAATTGTCCCAATCCATCATAGAATTTTACCTTTTATTGAAAAAAGATATAATGAGAATAATAAATATCTAATTGTAAATAAATTTGATAGAAAATTCCAATATTCTAATTTCAAAAGAGAATTTTGGGAAAGATGGATGAAAGAATTTAAAATGGAACATTCTCCACACGAAACAAGACATACAACAGCTACACTTTTAAAAAAATATAATGCTGATGAACTATTTAGAAGAAGAATTTTAGGACATGCAGTAACTGATACTACAGATAAATTCTATACACATGAAACATTAGAACAGTTACAAAAAACAATAGAACTATTACCTTGATAGAGTGAGTTATCACTCTATTTTTTATTGTAATTTTGTATGCTACCTGTATGCTACTTGTATGCTATTAATAAGTTTTTATACATTTTTTAGCTTTTTAA
>ERZ773018.337-NODE-337-length-29803-cov-5.277834_pt1 | contig 29803 bp, 20 predicted proteins | sample MGYA00580840_ERZ773018 | MGnify/ENA primary metagenome ERZ773018 (study PRJEB29015, sample SAMEA2738125) | human oral metagenome | biome: human oral; feature: human-associated habitat; material: saliva | place: China | collected 2256 ... | reverse complement strand
ATTCGTAAGAAGCGAAGAATCCATGACGACCTGTCAAGACATATCCTTCAAGCATTCCTTCTGCTTGGTGCTCTGACAATTGAGAGTCAATCACACGTCCAACAGGGCTCAAAGCTTCATCATAGTCAGGTTTCATACGTCCTAACCATTGACGGCTTGTACGTGTGAAGACTTCTTGAAGACGGTTTGATTTGGTTTCATCTGGTCCAAAGATACGGAAGTTATCTGGGTTCGCATCCACAAGATCTGCTGCATACTTACCAAATTCGATCATATCTTGTGCCATGATCGCACCTGGTGTTTCGATCTTGAAGGCATGTTTCTTCCAATCAGCAGTGTCCATTGGCTTGATGACACCTGCGTTTGTGATTGGGTTCATAGCCATGCGTCGATCACCTTTTGGTGCGATTTCAGCAATTTCAGGAAGCAATTTCCCATTTTCGTCGAACAACTCAGCTGGACGGTATGATTCCAACCAAGAAAGAAGAGCATCCACATGCTCCATGTGGTGAGCATCTACTGGGATTGGCACTTGGTGAGCACGGAAGCCACCTTCAATTGGTGTTCCTTCCCAAGCTTTTGGACCTGTCCAACCTTTAGGAATACGAGCAATCAAGACAGGGTATACTGGTTGAGTTGCTTCTTCTGCAGAAGCTTTACGAGCTTCTGCTTGGACTTTCTTGATTTCTTCAATCGCTTCGTCCAATTTTTCTGCAAACAAAGCATGAGATGCTTCGTGGTCGTCAGAAATAGCCGTTACATCTGCAAAGATTGGTTTCCATCCAAGACCTTCAAAGAAGAGGGCCAATTCTTGGTCTGTTTTGCGTTCGAAGATCGTTGGGTTGTGGATTTTCCCACCGTTGAGGTAGAAGATTGGAAGAACAGCACCATCGTTGACTGGGTTCAAGAAGGTATTGGCTAACCATCCAGCCATCAATGGACCAGTTTCCCCTTCACCATCACCGATAACAGTTGCAGCAATCACATCTGGATTATCCAAAACAGCTCCAGCTGCGTGTGACAATGCATAACCAAGTTCTCCACCTTCGTGGATAGATCCTGGAGTTTCAGGTGCCGCGTGAGATGCAATCCCTCCTGGGAATGAGAAGATTTTACATAGGTGTTTGAAACCTTCTTCATTTTGTGGGATATTTGGATTCAATTCGGTGTAAGAACCATCTAAGTAAGAGTTGGACACCATAACTTGTCCACCATGACCTGGTCCTTCAATGTAGAACATATCCAAGTCATACTTGTTGATTGCACGGTTCAAGTGTGCGTAGATAAAGTTTTGTCCTGGAACAGTTCCCCAGTGTCCGATTGGGTGAGCCTTCAAGTCGTTTTCAACCACTTCACGTTTCAACAATGGGTTGTCTTTCAAGTACATTTGAGCAGCTGAAATGTAGTTCGCTGCACGCCACCAAGCATCCACTTTATCCAAGTATGCTTTGCTGTTAAAATCAACAGTCATATTGTCTCCTCTCAAATTCTAGCTATGATTCTGATGAATTAGAATCCAGTGCAAGTATTTAGGTTATAAACATTCTGTTTCACTCACATGAAGACAGAATGAGCGCGAACCAAATTTAATTCAATTCTTCTCTATTCTATCAATAAATTTTCCATTTGTATATAGAAAAGTCGAAAAAAAATATAATTTTTTATAAAAAGTCTCTTTCCATGATTTTTCGCATATAAATCCTTGTTTTTATAAGTTTTCGTTTTCTGTAAAGTAATGTTATACCAAGCCTTTTAACGCCTCTCTTTTTGAGCACCTTGTCAACAGAGCGCTTTCATGATATACTTTCAGTATCAAAGTGAAGGAGACATTTATGATTAAAGAAAAACGCAATAAAGGGTTTATCTCTGGCCTTGTCGTTTCCCTCTTCTTTTTAGCTTTTGCTGGGATGATGCTTTTTCTCTGGAATCGTCATCAAAACCCTACTGCTTCTTTCCCTGAAGCTAAGAAATCTGGAGATACTGTTACCATGAAAGTCTACGATATCTATCCAGAACCTATCGGAACCATCGATAATGGTCACGTCATCTATTTGGTCCAATACGATACTAAAAATGATGGAAAATATGCAGGGATTGAAGCCAAGAAAGACGATGCTGCTATCAAGGAAATTCTGGAAAAAGCAGACAAAGGGGAACTACAAAAGAAACCTTATACCCTTAAGGGAAGTCAGTTAGCCCCCCTACAATCTTCTAGTAACAATTCTCGAAATGAGCGCATTGTCAACTACAGTGAATTTATCCGTTCTGTCCTTGATCCTAGCTCTGTCGTTGCTCTCAATATGACTAAGAATTATTATTTCAGCTTGACCGAATACCAAAAAGATGGTTTTGTCTTCCTAGGTAGTTCCCTTCTCATTATAGCGGTAGCCATCTCAACGCTTGTGGCTAGCTTCTTCCTTCGAAAACGAACTATCGCTTCTTACGAAGAACTCTACCAAGCCTACCCAGAGTTACAAGGGGACATCAGCCATGTTGCTGACCAAGCAAGCTATTACAACCAAGAACTAAAAGTAATCTTATACAAAAATCATTTAATCACCTATTTCAAGGGGACTCAGGCAGTAGACCTCCGAGATGTCCATCAACTCTACTTGACCATCACTCGCATTCGTCAATCAGCCATTTCCCGTCCGATCTACCAACTTTGCTGTATCCGCAAGGACAGACCTAAGAAAAAATTCAATATGCCTATTCGAAACAAGAAAAATGCTGAAGAACAGCTTTACACTCTCTATGCACAGATTTCTGAGAAATTCCCAGAAGTCAAGCTTGGTGTATAACATACAGCCATCAAGAAAACCTTATCGACTAATTGGAAGCACCCGTGACGCTAGGTCAAGAGACCGCTCGCTACGGGTGTTTTCTTTTTGAGGCAACTGTGGTCACTAACTGTTTCGATCTTACTTGCCTGTAAAAAACAAGAAAAGGATCTTATTCTGTAGAAGTAGAGAATAAGATCCTTTTCAAAACTTTAGGAGCCTATGACTAAAAGGGAGAATTAAATGACTTTCTTCCCATGTTTATAGACATCAGTCACGAGGTTAGTTGCAAAGAAGTAGAAGAGATAATCTAGGTTTGGTGCGTCATAAATAGTAATATCCGCATCCTTTCCAGGATCCAAGCTTCCGATTTTGTTTGCCCGATCCACCGAATAGGCCGCATTAATGGTCACAGCATTGAGAATTTCCACTGGAGTCAAGTGCATCATGAAGCAACCAAGGTGCATAGCAAACTGGAGATTGGCTGTCGGACAAGAACCCGGATTGCTGTCAGTCGTTAGGGTAATGGCCATACCAGCATCCAACATCTTACGAGCCGGTGCATAGGTATCTTCCATCAGACTAAAGGTTGTTGCCGGCAAAAGATTTCCTATGACCTTTGCTTCGGCCAGTTTCTGAATCCCTTCGTCGGTAATCACCATCAGGTGTTCTGCGCTAGTTGCTTTCAACTCAGCCGCCACATCTACTCCACCGATGGACTCGATTTCATCTGCATGAATCCGTAGCTTGAAGCCCATTTCCTTAGCTTTAGAGAGAAGATAGCGAGATTCATCTGCTGTAAAGACACCCTTTTCACAGAAGATATCGCAGAATTCAGCCAGATTGTCTTCTTTCACTTTCGGAAGCATTTGCTCAATAATCAGATCTAAATACTCCTTTGAACGCCCCTTGTAGTCTGTTGGAATAGCGTGGGCTGCCATAAAGGTTGAAACCAGATCAATCTCATGGTCATGGTCCAGAGCTGCAACCACATCTAATTGACGTTTTTCCGTTTCCCAATCCAAACCGTAACCACTCTTGGCTTCAACAGTTGTAACCCCATGGCGCAACATATAATCCAACAGTCGTTTGGATTTGTCATAAAGGTTGTCGAAGGACGCTTCTCGTGTCGCCCGGACGGTGCTCAGAATTCCTCCTCCTTGAGCGAGAATATCTAAGTAGGAAACACCCGCTAGTTTTTTAGCAAACTCATGCTCCCGACTGCCTCCATAGACTAGATGGGTATGGCAATCGATCAAGCCAGGGGTGGCAACCTTTCCTTCATAAGATCGGATTTCCGTATGGTCATCTACCAGCTCTTGGTCTGGCTGACCTGTTCCAATCGCGAGAATCTTTCCATCCTTTATTGCAATATAAGCATCGGAAAGGATTTTTGCCTCTGCCATCTCCTCGCCATAAAGAGGATGGCCTAGATCATTTGGACAAAACAACTGGTTAAAGTGGGTTAAGATTACATCAGCAGACATATGAATACTTTCCTTTCTATTTCCATTATGATTTCATTTTATAATTCTAAAACAAAAGCGTCAAAAAAAAGTCAAAAACTAGTTTGCTCATCTTTTTTTGCTTTATTAAAAATTTATTTTTTTTTTGACTCTTTATTGACGCTATTTCGATACAATAAAGAAAATATAAATCCATAGTTCAACTATAAGGAGGTTCCTACTATGACATTTATCAACGATAAAGAAATTGCAGCAGCCATGTCTGTCAAACTTGACTATGATGTCCTACCTGAAAAGGCAACGTTTCAAGAAGGCATCCGTCGTGCACCTGATAGAGGCTTCCGCTTGACGCAAGCTCAGACTGAGATTGCCCTCAAGAATGCTCTGCGTTACATTCCTAGAAAATTCCATCAAGACTTGATCCCAGAATTCTTAGAAGAATTGAAAACTCGTGGTCGGATCTACGGCTACCGTTTCCGTCCAAAAGAACGTATCTATGGAAAACCAATTGATGAGTACAAAGGTAAATGCACTGCTGCTAAGGCTATGCAGGTCATGATCGACAATAACTTGAGTTTTGAAATTGCCCTTTATCCATATGAATTAGTCACTTACGGAGAAACAGGTTCTGTCTGTGCCAACTGGATGCAATACAACTTGATCAAGAAGTATTTAGAAGTGATGACAGAAGACCAAACCTTGGTCGTTGAATCTGGTCACCCTCTTGGCCTCTTTAAGTCTAAACCAGAAGCTCCTCGCGTTATCATTACCAACGGTCTTTTGATTGGTGAGTATGACAACATGCACGATTGGGAAATTGCTGAAGAGATGGGCGTTACCAACTACGGTCAAATGACTGCTGGTGGATGGATGTACATCGGCCCTCAAGGAATCGTCCATGGTACCTTCAACACCCTTCTCAATGCCGGCCGTCTTAAACTCGGTGTTGCTGATGACGGCGACTTAACTGGTAAACTCTTCATCTCATCTGGTCTAGGTGGTATGAGTGGAGCTCAAGGGAAAGCAGCTGAAATTGCTAAAGCAGTAGCAATCATAGCTGAAGTAGACCAATCTCGGATTGAAACTCGTCACTCCCAAGGATGGATTAGCCAATTAGCCGAAAGTCCAAAAGAAGCAATTGACTTGGCTCAAAAAGCTCTGGAAGCTGGCGAATCCACTTCTATCGCCTATCATGGTAACATTGTAGACCTCTTAGAATATGTCAACGCGAACAATATCCATGTAGATTTGCTGTCTGACCAAACTTCTTGCCACAATGTCTATGACGGCGGCTACTGCCCAGCTGGCATTAGCTTTGAAGAGCGGACACGCCTCCTAGCTGAAGACAAGGAAACCTTTACTAAGTTGGTTGACCAAACCTTGGAACGTCACTTCAAGGCAATCAAGACCTTGACTAACAACGGCACCTACTTCTTTGACTATGGTAATGCCTTTATGAAGGCAGTCTATGACTCTGGCATCAAGGAAATTTCTAAGAATGGCTTTGACGACAAAGACGGCTTCATCTGGCCATCTTATGTGGAAGATATCATGGGGCCTATGCTCTTTGACTATGGTTACGGTCCTTTCCGTTGGGTATGTCTGAGCGGTAAGCACGAAGACCTAGTCGCTACTGACCATGCAGCTATGGAAGTGATCGACCCTAACCGCCGCTACCAAGACCGCGACAACTACAACTGGATCCGAGATGCAGAAAAGAACCAGTTGGTTGTTGGAACTCAAGCGCGAATCCTCTACCAAGACTGTATGGGCCGTGTCAATATCGCCCTCAAGTTCAATGAATTAGTACGCGAAGGCAAGATTGGTCCTGTCATGATCGGCCGTGACCACCACGACGTATCTGGTACCGATTCTCCATTCCGTGAAACTTCCAATATTAAGGACGGTTCTAATGTTACCTGCGACATGGCTGTGCAATGTTACGCTGGTAATGCCGCTCGTGGTATGAGTCTGGTAGCTCTCCACAACGGTGGCGGAACTGGTATCGGTAAAGCAATCAACGGTGGCTTTGGCTTGGTACTGGACGGTAGCGAACGCATTGATGAAATCATCAAATCTGCTATCGCTTGGGATACAATCGGAGGAGTCGCTCGTCGTAACTGGGCACGTAATGAGCATGCTATCGAAACAGCTATCGAGTACAACCGTCTCCACCAAGGAACAGACCACATCACCATTCCGTACTTAACTGACGAAGATTTGGTCAAAGAATCTGTTAAGAAATTGTTCGAATAGAAAAAACTTGTCCCCCAACTTCCGACCTGAGCTGGGTATCAGCCTAGCTCAGGAGGAGGTTCTGCTTTATTAAGTTCATATTATAAATTAAAATTATTGATATCACGAGGTAATATCTTATGGCAAAAATTGTTGAATGTATTCCTAACTTTTCTGAAGGCCGCAACCAAGCGGTCATCGACGGTCTAGTGGAAACAGCTAAGAGCGTACCAGGAGTGACACTTTTGGACCACTCTTCTGATGCCAGCCACAACCGCAGCGTCTTTACCTTGGTCGGTGATGATCAAAACATTCAGGAAGTTGCCTTCCGTTTGGTTAAATACGCTTCTGAAAACATTGACTTGACCAAGCACCAGGGTGAACACCCTCGTATGGGCGCAACTGATGTCCTGCCTTTTGTACCGATCAAGGACATCACAAGTGAGGAATGCGTAGAAATTGCGAAGACTGTATCTGAGCGGATCAACCGTGAGCTCGGTATTCCTATCTTCCTCTATGAAGATGCAGCGACTCGTCCAGAGCGTAAGAACTTGGCTAAGGTTCGTAAGGGACAGTTTGAAGGCATGCCTGAAAAACTCTTGGAACCTGACTGGGCGCCTGACTACGGTGAAAGAAAGATTCACCCAACTGCTGGTGTCACTGCTGTCGGAGCTAGAATGCCGCTCATCGCCTACAACATCAACTTGGATACAGACAATCTGGAAATTGCCAACAATATTGCCAAAATCATCCGTGGATCAAGCGGTGGTTACAAGTACTGTAAAGCGATCGGCGTTATGCTGGAAGACCGCAACATTGCTCAGGTTTCTATCAACATGGTCAATCTGGAAAAATTCCCACTCTATCGTGTCTTTGAAACTGTTCGCTTTGAAGCCAAACGCTACGGAGTTGGAATCCTCGGCTCAGAAGTCATTGGTTTGGCGCCAGCTAAGGCTCTGATTGACGCAGCAGAATACTATCTGCAAATCGAAGACTTTGACTACGGCAAGCAAGTTCTGGAAAACCATTTGCTGGGCTAGGAGGACAGAAACCTATGAAATTAGTAGATTTAAGTTTGACAGAATTTGCCCAAGTCCTAGGCTCAGATGCTCCTGCACCAGGAGGCGGCTCTGCCGCTGCTCTTTCAGCAGCCAACGGTATTTCCCTGACTAAGATGGTTTGCGAATTAACCCTTGGCAAGAAAAAATACGCAGAATTTGAAGCAGAAATTGCTCAAGTGCACGCAGAAAGTGCCCGCCTGCAAGAAAGGCTGCTCGCAGCTATCGACAAGGACACTGAAGCCTTCAATCTAGTCTCCGCTGTCTTTGATATGCCTAAGGAAACTGAGGAAGACAAGGCTGCTCGTCGAGAAGCGATGCAGAATGCTCTCAAGGAAGCGACCAAGTCACCTTATGGCATGATGGAAGACATCTTGGCTGCCCTGCAAACAACTCAAAAAGCTGTCGGTAAATCCAATACCAATGCTGCCAGCGACCTGGGTGTAGCAGCTCTCAACCTCAAGGCTGGACTGCAAGGCGCTTGGCTCAATGTCCTCATCAACCTGTCAGGTATCAAGGATGAAGCATTCGTCGCAGACTACCGCAACAAGGGTGAAGAGCTATTGCAAAAAGGCTGCGCTCTAGCCGATGAAATTTATCAAGAAATTTTGAAAGTTGTCTAATAGATAAACGGAAGAGAAGTTCGCTCTTTCCCATGAATGGACTTTCTTTTCTCAAGAGGTAACAATATGGTTTTATCAGATATTGAAATTGCCAATTCGGTTCAAATGAAGCCCATCAAAGAAGTGGCAGAAAAGCTAGGAATTGCTGAAGACGCCTTGTCTCTTTATGGAAATTACAAGGCAAAAATCAGTGCCGGCCAACTGGAAGCCTTAAAAGACAAGCCAGACGGCAAACTGATTCTCGTGACAGCTATTTCTCCAACACCAGCCGGAGAAGGCAAGACCACGACTTCTGTAGGATTGGTCGATGCTCTGGCTGCTATCGGTAAAAAAGCCGTTATCGCTCTGCGGGAACCTTCACTCGGACCTGTCTTTGGTATCAAGGGCGGCGCTGCTGGCGGTGGGCACGCTCAAGTTGTACCCATGGAGGACATCAACCTCCACTTCACTGGTGACTTTCATGCCATCGGTGTTGCCAACAACCTGCTGGCGGCCCTCATTGACAACCACATCCACCATGGAAATGCCTTAGGCATTGACTCTCGCCGCATCACTTGGAAGCGGGCAGTGGATATGAATGACCGGCAACTTCGCCACATCGTAGACGGCTTGCAGGGCAAGGTCAACGGTGTTCCGCGTGAAGACGGTTTTGACATTACAGTTGCTTCTGAGGTTATGGCTATTCTCTGTCTGTCAGAAAATATCACTGACCTCAAGAACCGTTTGGAAAAGATCATCATTGGCTACAGCTTTGAAGGTAAGCCAATAACTGCTAAGGATCTGAAAGCTGGTGGCGCTATGGCTGCTGTGCTCAAAGACGCTATCCATCCAAACTTGGTTCAAACTCTGGAACACACACCAGCCTTGATTCACGGCGGACCTTTCGCCAACATTGCTCATGGCTGTAACAGTGTCCTAGCTACCAAGCTAGCTCTCAAATATGGCGACTATGCAGTCACAGAAGCTGGTTTCGGTGCTGACCTCGGTGCTGAAAAATTCATTGATATCAAGTGTCGTACATCTGGTCTTCGTCCATCGGCTGTAGTTCTGGTTGCTACTATCCGCGCTCTCAAGATGCACGGTGGTGTGGCTAAGAGTGATTTGGCTGAAGAAAATGTCCAAGCTGTTGTAGACGGACTGCCAAACTTGGAAAAACATCTGGAAAACATTCAAGATGTTTATGGATTGCCAGCAGTCGTTGCCATCAATAAATTCCCGCTGGATACCGAAGCAGAATTGCAAGCAGTTTATGACGCCTGCCAAAAACGCGGAGTTGACGTAGTAATTTCCGACGTTTGGGCAAATGGCGGAGCCGGCGGTAAAGAATTGGCTGAAAAAGTCGTTGAACTGGCCGAAGGAGACAATCACTTCCAATTTGTATATAATGAAGAGGACTCCATTGAGACCAAGCTCAACAAAATTGTTACTAAGGTCTATGGAGGCAAGGGCGTTCGCCTGACTCCTGCTGCTAAACGCGAGCTCAAACAACTGGAAGAGCTGGGCTTCACCAACTATCCTATCTGTATGGCTAAGACTCAGTACTCTTTCTCAGACGATGCTAAAAAGCTAGGCGCACCTAAAGACTTTGTCGTGACGATCAGCCAGCTCAAAGTTTCTGCTGGTGCAGGCTTCATCGTTGCTCTGACTGGTGCAATCATGACCATGCCAGGACTGCCTAAAGTGCCAGCCAGCGAAAAGATTGATGTTGACAAAGACGGCAATATCAGCGGTTTGTTCTAATCATTACAAAAAATGGCAAATATAACTCTTCTAAAATCAAACGATTTTCAAGTTTCCGATTGGTCGGGGGGAAAGACAAAACAGCTTTATCTTTCCCCGCCAACTGGCCACTATGGCAAGCGGGACTTTGACTATCGCCTCTCAACAGCGACTGTGGAGTTAGCTGAAAGTCAGTTTTCTGACCTCAGCGGCTTTCACCGCATTCTCATGAGCCTGGACCACACACTTCATCTCCACAATGCCAGTCGGCAGGAGGAAACGGTTCTAGCTCCCTTTACCCCCTATTTTTTCGAAGGGAGTGATTCTATCACAAGTCGTGGGACTTGTACCGACTTTAACTTAATCTACAGCGACCATTATCAGGGACAGATGCTTGCCATCTCAGATAGAGAAGAGCTTAGTCAAGATGAAGCAATTCAATTTATCTATGCCTTGAGTGATTTGATGGTGACAGGAATAGGCCTGCCATCGCTTAACCTAGAGACAGGGCAACTTCTGATAGTGGAAAAAGATGCTCAGGAAACTGAGCTGCGAATAATGTTTTCGAGTAACCAGCCAACGGGTGCTCACCTTGCTATATGGGCTGGTTTGACCCATATCCCTACTAAGTAAAGATACAAGGATGTCCTATCATCGTTCTATCTTTACTTGGAAAGGATCCCACATCTCTAAAGGAGAAACATTATTATGAATGCGACTAAACTCACTGCACAAGAACAAGAGCGAGAAAATGCGAAATTCAGCTTTTCTGGCGCTACTCTCTATGGTATCAATGCTGTTATCGGTTCAGGGATTTTCCTCCTACCGCAAAAGATTTATAAAGGACTTGGTCCTGCCTCTCTAGCTGTCATGTTTGGAACCGCCATCCTCGTTATTCTCCTAGCCGTCTGCTTGGCAGAAACTGCGGGTTATTTTAATAAAAACGGCGGAGCCTTCCAATATTCCAAAGCAGCCTTTGGAGACTTTGTCGGATTTAATGTTGGCTTCCTAGGATGGGCGGTTACCATCATCGCTTGGTCAGCAATGGCTGCCGGCTTTGCCCGACTCTTTATCATCACTTTCCCAGCTTTCACTCCTTACGAGCGCTTGCTCAGTGTCACCTTGATTGTCTTACTCAGTTTGATGAATATTGCTGGTTTGAAAACTTCAAAGATTTTCACGCTAACTGCAACTGTAGCCAAGCTGATTCCAATCATCGCTTTTGCTGCCTGTGCTCTCTTCTTTATCAAAGGCGGAGTGGACAAGGGAAACTTCACTCCTTTCCTACAACTTGAACCTGGAAGCAATGTCATGACTGCTGTTGCCAACACGGCTGTCTATATCTTCTACGGCTTCATCGGTTTTGAAACCATGTCTATCGTTGCCGGTGAAATGCGCAACCCAGAAAAGAATGTTCCTCGTGCTATCTTGGGCTCTATCAGCATTGTTTCTGTCCTCTACATGCTCATCATCGCTGGAACCATTGCTATGTTAGGTAACCAGATCCTGCAAACAAATGCTTCTGTACAAGACGCTTTTGTCGCAATGATTGGCCCTGCTGGAGCTTGGATTGTCTCCATCGGAGCTCTCATCTCTATCGCTGGACTCAATATCGGTGAATCCATCATGGTACCGCGTTATGGTGCAGCCATCGCAGATGAAGGCTTGCTGCCTAAAAAAATTGCAGAAACCAATGCTAAAAACGCTCCTGTAGTTGCTATCTTAATCTCTGGAGCATTCTCAATCGCTCTGCTCTTCTCTGGAAAATTTGAAGAATTGGCTACCCTCAGCGTGGTCTTCCGTTTCTTCCAATACATTCCAACTGCTTTGGCGGTCTTGAAACTCAGAAAAATGTATCCAGAAAAGAAGGTTGTCTTCCGTGTACCATTCGGCCCTATCATCCCTATCCTAGCTGTTGTTATCAGCTTGGTTATGATTGTAGCTGATAATCCGATGAACGTAGTCTACGGTGTCATTGGTGCTGCCGTTGCCAGCTTAGTCTACTACTTCATGCACGGTCGAAAACAGGTTCCTACTAACCTTGACTAACTCAAAGCATTATATCCCATAATGGAGGATTCTATATGTCAAAATTGATTCACTTAGACGGAAACAGTCTAACACTTGAAGATGTTATCGCAGTGGCTCGCCATGGAGCCACCTGTGAAATCGACCAAGAAGCTAAGAGAGCTGTAGAAGCTTCCCGTAAAATCGTAGATGACATCGTCCGCGAAAAGCGGGTAGTCTACGGTGTTACGACTGGATTTGGCTCCCTCTGCAATGTCAGCATCTCACCAGAAGATACGACTCAACTGCAAGAAAACTTGATTCGCACCCATGCTTCAGGATTTGGCGATCCTCTTCCTGAAGATGCAGTCCGTGCTATCATGTTAATTCGGATTAATTCTTTGGTCAAGGGATATTCTGGTATCCGTCTCTCTACTGTCGAAAAACTTCTGGAATTGCTCAATAAAGGTGTCGTGCCTTACATTCCGGAAAAAGGCTCTTTGGGAGCTTCTGGAGATTTAGCACCGTTATCTCACATGGTTCTGCCTATGCTAGGACTGGGGCGAGCTTACTATCAAGGTGAATTGCTCTCTGGACAAGAAGCTTTGGACAAGGCTGGTATTGAGAAAATTGCTCTAGCAGCCAAGGAAGGGTTGGCGCTGATTAACGGTACGACTGTCCTGACAGGTATCGGAGCTCTGGCTACCTATGATGCCATCCAGCTTCTTAAACTGTCAGATGTCGCTGGCGCTCTTTCCATGGAAGTCCACAATGGTATTACCAGTCCATTTGAAGAAGACTTACATACCATCCGTCCTCAGAGCGGACAGCTGGCTACAGCCCGCAATATCCGCAACCTTCTAGAAGGCAGTGGCAATACGACTGTAGCCACTCAACAGCGGGTCCAAGACCCATACACCCTGCGTTGTATTCCGCAGATTCATGGTGCCAGCAAGGACTCTATCGCTTATGTCAAGACCAAGGTTGAGATTGAAATCAACTCCGTTACAGACAACCCTATCATCACCAAGGAAGGCCATGTCATCTCAGGCGGTAACTTCCACGGAGAACCAATGGCACAGCCATTCGACTTCCTCGGCATCGCTATTTCTGAAATCGGAAATGTCTCCGAGCGTCGTGTAGAACGTCTGGTCAATAGCCAACTGAGCAAGCTGCCATCCTTCTTAGTCAAACACCCAGGACTCAACTCCGGCTTTATGATTACCCAGTATGCTTGTGCTTCGCTCGCATCTGAGAACAAGGTCTTGTCTCATCCAGCCAGCGTAGACTCTATCCCATCTTGTGAAAACCAAGAAGACTTTGTCAGCATGGGAACTACTGCAGCACGCAAGGCAGCTGAAATTCTCAAGAATTCTCGCCGCATCGTGGCAACAGAAATCATGGCAGCCTGCCAAGCTCTGGATCTGAAACCAGAAAACCATGAACTTGGTAAAGGAACCAAGCCGGCCTACGACCTCTTCCGTCAGCATGTCCGCTTTATCGAGTTTGATAAGGACATCGAAATCTATGAAGAACTCAACAAGGCTTCTGAGCTGATTGAAAGCGATGAATTCCTAGCAGCCGTTGAAAAGGCTGTGGACTTGAGCATTCAGTTCTAAAGCTGATGCCTTTGTAAAAAGCTAACATAAGAAGCCCGCTCTCATGCAGCTGGGCTTCTTTTCCCGCCAAAAGCCATTGACAGGCTTAGCGGAAACTCTTATAATAAAGTCGCAACTATCGTTATCAAAAAGGACAAAATTATGTTAGAAGATTACTATCAGCTAGACAACCATTACTATCAGCGAGGTCCAGAGGACAATCTATATACTGCTAAGTGGGGCATGGTCATTGAGTTTCTGGACTTAAATGATCCTAGCTTAACTCCTTTTGAAGGGGTGAACTTTGCCCTGATTGGCTTCAAGAGCGACAAGGGTGTCTATATCAATAACGGCCGAGTGGGGGCTGTCGAAGGACCACAAGCTATCCGAACTCAGCTGGCCAAACTTCCTTGGCATCTAGGTAGAAACGTTCGAGTATTTGACGTTGGCGATATTGACGGGCCTAACCGCTCTCTGGAGCAGCTGCAGCAAAGCTTGGCGCGAGCAGTCAAACGCCTGCGAGAGCTTAATCTCCGACCCATCGTTCTAGGCGGCGGTCACGAAACAGCCTACGGCAACTATCTAGGTCTCAAGTCGTCACTAAATCCTGACCAAAACTTAGCTGTGATCAATATGGATGCCCATTTTGACCTACGCCCCTACGATCAGACGGGTCCCAACTCCGGTACCGGTTTTCGTCAAATGTTTGATGATACCTTAGCTCAGAAACAGATCTTTAACTACCTCATCCTAGGGATTCAGGAGCACAATAACAATCTCTTTCTCTTTGACTTTGTAGCCAAATCCAAGGCTATCCAGTTCCTGACTGGAATGGATATCTACCAAATGGGACATAAGGAAGTCTGCAAGATAGTTGATGCTTTTCTAGCCGATAAGGAGCAGGTCTATTTAACCATTGATATTGACTGCTTTGCAGCCGGCGCTGCTCCTGGTGTTAGTGCCATCCAGTCTCTCGGTGTGGATCCCAATCTGGCTGTGCTTGTCTTCCAGCACATCGCTGCTTCAGGCAAGCTAATTGGCTTTGACATCGTCGAAGTCTCTCCCCCTCACGATATAGATAACCACACGGCCAACCTAGCGGCCAGTTTTGTCTTTTACCTGACCCAAGTCTGGGCACAAGTACATGACTAATGGGGATTTAAAAACTTCATTACAAACATCAAAAGAGGATGAACATTGCTTTCATCCTCTTTTGATGTTCAATTATTGAGACAAGGTCCGGCGTAAGCTTTCTAATTCCTTTAGCTGGTGGCGGTCACGATAAGGATTGAGTTGACTCTTGGCCGTTTCATAGTAGGTTTCAAAGTCCTGATCTAGCAAGTCTTCAAAGCCTACTTCCTGCAAGCTGCCAGTCAGCAGGCGATACTTAATCACAGCCATCAGATAGTAGATCAAGCCCTTGTCCCGCGGATTGCCATAGCGACTAATGAGACTATCCTTTTTCCGCAGCAGATCAAGCACCGGCTGGTAATCTCCCTTCTCGCAGCCAATCAAGGCCAAATAAACTTCCAGCTGGGTCTCCTTCCAAGGAAAGCTGAGCGACTTCAGGGCTGCTTTCGCTTTCAGCAAGATTCGTTCCGCCTGTTCATAATCTTTTAGCTGATAATAAGTCAGGCCCAAGCCTATATAGAAAGCAAAAATCGAAGGCTCTGCTGTTTTATTTTCCGTCAGCTCAATCGCCTCTTTCTGATGAGCCAGCGCTGTCGTGAAATTCCCGCGAATCTGCTCAATCTCTGCCAGATAATCTAGAGCCGCCGCAATCTGAATCGAATACTTAGAGCGCAACGAAGCCGTCAAACTAAAGCAATCGATAGACTGGTAAAGATGGCGGAGTGACTGCTCCTCATCTCCAATCATGAGATGATAAAGTCCCTTGAGTCGAAGATTCATTGCAATAGCTTCGTGATTATTGGCCTGAACTGAAGCATCCAGGGCCAACTCCGTATAGTAGCGCATCTCAGGAATATTCTCCGTCTGGATGCAATAGTAAATCATCTGCCGATAGCCTTCTAGGAGAAACTCCATCTGCTGCAGCTCTTTAGCAGAAGCAATCACCTGCTGGATGTTGTCCATTCCCTGCTGGTAATTCCCCGTCCGGATAGCATAGCGCCCTTCCAGATAGAGAAAGCGGAGAACCAATAACTGAAAATCTTTGTGATTCTGGTGTCTTCTCTCTAATCCTTCTATTTCCCGACGGATACGATCAAATTGGTCCAAAACTGCGGACTGATTGCTATCATCCGTCTTTTCGATAAAGCCAAACTCCCGCGAATAAATCGGAAAGAGCTCATGATGAAACTGCAAGGTAGCCTCGAGATAATGCAACTCATACTCCAGAGACTTAATCGGCTGCTTGGACAGCTTGTAGTGATAGGCGATGTCATTGAGCAACTGAGCATGATAGAGAGAGGCTCCTAGCTGGTCTTCCATGCCTTGGGCAATCTGGTGATGTAGCATCCGCTTCTTGGCAAGCGGCAAGCGCTCATAAGCATAAATCCGCAAAAGCTCCTGGCTGAACCGTAAAACCAATTCCTCCTGCTCCTCTTCTATTAAAAGCTGTTTTTGCCCAAATCCTTCAGCAATTTCGACCACTTCTTCCACAGATAGGCCTAGCAACTTAGCTAAGAGCGCTACCGAAGCAGGGGAACTAAAGCAAGCCAGATAGTCAACCAATTCCTCCTCCTGACTGCTCAAATAGCCTAATTTCAAAGATAGTTTTGCTTTAATAACTGAGGTTAATGGCTGGAATTTTTCACCTCGCAAAAGCTGCTCCGCATACTCTGACAGAAAGAAAGGGATACCTTGACTGACCCGATAAATAGCCTCAAGCCGTTCTTCAGATATGACTAACTGTCCAGTCTGGGCCTGTAAATAAGCCGCACTTGTCTTAAAATCCAGTGGCTGCAGTTCAATGCAGTCTAGCTGACTACGAAGCAACAAGTGATTGAAAAAGCGGTCAAGATAGGGTGGCGTACTCAGATGCTTTGTCAACACAAAGGCTACTGGATAATCCCTCAAATGGTTCATAACCTGCTCTAAAACAGCCACACTAGCCTCATCCATCCAGTGACAGTCCTCAACTAAGATTACCAGGGCCTTTTTCTTAGAAATCTTTTGCAAAATATCCAGCACAAACCGAGCCAGACGATCTGTATTCAGCTCAAGATCCGAAGCTTCACCTGCCATCATCGGAAAATAACTATCCAAAATAACCTGCCACTGGCTGGTCGAAAGGATCTGATGCTGAATGACTAAGTCGCCCAAGCCATCAAGCAGACTGCGCCAAGGCTGCAATCCGACCGCCACTTCTTCCTTGAAGCACTCTGCCATAACAATCTGGAAATACTTGGTCTGATTAGCCAGTACTTGTCGGGTCACTGTCCGTTTACCGATGCCAGTACCACCGACTAAGAGTAGCGCACGAGGTTCTTGCCTCTCTATAATCTTAGAAAAATAAGATTCCAAACGCTTGATTTCACCCACTCGGCCAAAGAAGTGGTCTGTATTACGTAAAAATTGCTTGATCTTACGATCACTGCGATCCTTGGCCATCACTTCATGATACAGCTGTTGAATTGCTTCATTCGGACTAATGCCCAATTCCTTGTCCAAGAGATTGACCAATTTATAATAAGTCTCAATCACCTTACCAGGTCGATCATTCTCCTGATAGAGCTTCATCAGCAGATGATAATTCTTTTCATCAAACTCATCGATGCTGATCATACGACGCAGATTTCGCTCTGATTCCTCCAAATTCGATGGATCTTTTTCCAACTTTTGGTAACAAGCCTGGATATAGAGCTGCTCATATCGCGTCCGCATCTTGGACACCCAATAGTCAAAGGCTTCACTGTCCTTGAGATAGAAGCCCTGCAGAAAATCACCCTGATAGAGCGACAGACACTCCGCTGGATGGTCAGTGAAAAGTTCTACATCGCTTTCAATCACACACTCGGGATTAAGCGATAGCACAGTCCGGTTGGGAGCAATAATCCATTCTCCTCCCAATAGCTTGTTAGCCTGATAAATGGTGTTGCGCAGATTCTTTTTGGCGGTCTGATTGTCCTTATTTTCCCATAGGATTCCTGCAATCTCCTCCCGATTGACTGCTCCATTGATGTGGAGATAGTAAAGCAGAGCATTGATTTTGGCAAAAGGGAAAAAGACTTCCTCTTGATTGAGAAAGACACTCGGACTTCCCAGCAATTTCAACCTCAACTGATTTTTCGTCATGCAAACGCCTCCAAGAAACCTTATAGAACTAATATAAACAAAAAGAGATAGTTTGGCAAGCAAGAAAAGAACGACTCTATTATTTCTGTAATGGAGCCCCCCTATAGAAAGCACGGAGCCTATTTGTTGTAGAAAAAAATCTCATAAGACCTATGTAAAGTTTGTAGGAAAACGGCTATCGCTGAAACTCCCTTAATAAAGAGGAAGCGCCAAATAGTTAACAAAGAGCTAATTTTTCTAACAGATAAAAAGAAGCAAACCATTTTCACAATTTGCTTCTTTAAAATGGGGAAATATTTACGGCAAGGCATTCCCTGCACTTTTATAAATTTTATACCATTCTGAACGTGGCAAATCTACTTTAAATGCTTCTGCACTTGAGCGGATTCGCTCTGGATTCATACTTCCGATGATTGGTTGCATATTTGCTGGATGCCGTAAAATCCAAGCAAGGACAATCGCTTCAAAGGAAACTTGATACTGCTCTGCAAACTGTTTAAGTGTCTTTGTCAGTTCTACATATTTAGGATGATCCATAAACAATCCCTGTGCCAAATCAACTTGGAATGGCGACCATGGCTGGATAGTAATATCCTTCAATCGGCAATAATCCAAGACGCCTCCATCACGATTGATGGCAAAAGAATTGTGCATATTAGCATTAAGACCTTGATCAATCATAGGCGTATGAGCTGGGCCAAACTGCAACTGATTGACAATCAGTGGCTGCTTAACACTCTTTTGCAAAAGTTCGATTTGGTAAGGATTTTGATTGCTAACTCCAAAGTAACGCACTTTTCCCGCTTGATACAAGCGATCAAATGCTTCTGCTACTTCATCTGGCTCAACCAGAGCATCTGGACGATGCAAAAGCAAGACATCCATATAATCGGTCTGTAGGCGTTTCAAACTGGCTTCTACTGAGTCAATGATATACTCTTTGGAGAAATCAAAATGATAATTCGTATGCACATCTCGTAAGCCACATTTTGACTGAATGATCACTTGATCACGTGAAATTCCTGCATCTTGCAAGCCTTTAGCAAACTTAGCTTCTGACTCGCCACCTGCATAAACATCGGAGTGATCGTAGAAGTTAATACCGATTTCCTGAGCAGTCTCCAACACAGTTACAATCTCATCTGAAGACTTTTCAGCCATCCGCATACAGCCCAAGACCAATTGGCTAGCTTGTTCCAGTTCATTTCCAACGCTGATATATTTCATTGTTTTACAACCCCATTTCTTTAAATACCGGCTGATCAATCAAGGACAGTTCTTCAACTTTTACATTTTCCGTCTCAAAGACGATAAACTCATTTTCTTCCTTCAGAAATCCTGACGGAATATACAGATATTGAATCGGACCTTGACTCCAATAGCGTCCTAAATTAAAGCCGTTGACACTGATACAGCCTTTACCATACTGCGAACAGTCGATAAAAGTATCTGCTATCTCATCTAATTTTACATTAAATTTGTAAAAAACGGGTGATACAATCTTATCTGGCACAGGATTTGTACATTCTAGCTTAGACAACATGGCCTCATCAAACTTCAAGGCATAGTGTTTCCAACCTTTACGGAATTGGTGGTTGATCATGATACCACCTTTTACACCTTTAGACTGGCTAGGAGCATTCAACTTATACCCATAGTTGACACGTCCCATATTTTCTACCAACACATCAATTTGAATACGCTCTGTATCAGCAGAGAAGAGCATTTCATCTCCCAGCTCTTCTCTATACTGAGTAGCTAAGTGCTCTTGATTGACATAGAAATGACAACGATCGTGAGTTTCTAATGCTTTCAGTCGCTCTTCGTGATATTGATTCTTAATATCTGAACGATAAAGAATGTAGCCATGATTCTGCCCAATTCGCTCCATTGGTTGTGGATAATCATGTACAATTTCCTCTGTGATCTGTGGAGCTACATCCAAAAGATCTGCTGTTCCTTCGACAGGAAAGCTTCCATAAGCTCTAGCTTTACGAATAATTGGATCCATTTGCTCCAATTCTGGAAAAAGTTCATGTGTCACTCGTTGGACAGCATAATACTTCTCTGTTGGCACACCCCATTCTGTAACCGGTGCATCGAAATCATAGGAGGTAATTTGTGGTAAATCTCTTGTCTTCCGAGCAGAACAGCCACTGATAAATCCAAAGTTTGTTCCTCCACGTAGCAAGAAGAGATTCATACTACCGATCTGCATCATCTCTTTTACATCCTGCGCGAGATCTTCAGCATCTCGGCGGACAATTTCTTCGCCCCAACGACTGAACCAACCATCCCAGAACTCTGTACACATAAGCGGCCATTTCTTACCATGACGCTCCATAAAAGCACGTAAATTATCTGTATTTTCCTTCGCTTGTGATCCAAAATTCCCTGTTACAAAGATATCATCTTCAATCAAGGTACCTGATTCCAAGGCTTCGATCCAAGTTCCATCTGATGTAAAGAGAGGAACACTGACTCCACGATCTCGCATCATTTTCGCAATGTTGCGCATATATTCCTTGTCTTCCGCATAAGAACCATACTCATTCTCCACTTGCATCATGAGAATAGGACCGCCTTCTGTAAACTGATAAGGCAAGAGCTTTGGAAAGAGCCAATCGTAAAAACGACTAACTTTTTCTAAAAACAAGACATCATTTACGCGGAAACGCATACCAGGATAATTGAGTAGCCATGGTGGCATTCCACCAAAATCAAACTCTGCACAGATATATGGGGTCGGACGAACAATCAAATGAAGGCCCATTTCCTGTACAAGATCAAAATAAGCTTCAAAATCAAGTAGGCCGTCTGTTACAAATTGCCCTTCTTGAGGTTCGTGCAAACTCCAAGGAATATAGGTCTCAACAGTGTTATAACCTAGCGCTTTTAAGTTATGAAGTGTTTCTCTCCACTGATTAGGATGCAGACGAAAATATTGAATAGCTCCTGATAAAATTTTAAAAGGCTTCCCATTAAGATAAAATTCATCACGTATTTCAAAATTTGTCATATTATTGCTCCTGTTGTTTGTCAGCCATCTTAACAAATGGCAAGTAAACAATGGTTGAGATGGCGATATTAATGAGTGATAGAACGATTGCTCTCCAGTCAAAGGCTGTCGCAAAGAATCCATATAAAACAGGAGGCATTACCCAGGTTACGTTTTGAGTAACAGGTGCGACAAGTCCCCATGCAGTCGCCCAGTAAGAGACAGTTACCATCAGAAGCGGAGTCACTATATACGGAATGAACATAATTGGATTCAGTACAATTGGCAAACCATACATCACAGGCTCACCGATATTAAAGATCATTGGGAAAATACCCAATTTTGCCACTTCACGATAATGTTTATTTTTAGCTTGCCAAAGAATTGCAATCGCGACACCAATCGCATCAAACCAAACAAAAGCACCAAATGAGTTATCTGTCCACATATATGGAATGGATTGTCCTGCTTGGAAAGCTTCTAAGTTTGCAAGCATAGTAACACCAAATAGACTAGCCATAACAGGTGCTAAGACATTACCACCATGAAGTCCAAAGAACCAGAAAATCTTATTCAGAAATACAATTAACAAAACAGCCCAGAAACTTTGCGACATGCTAAGAAGCGGTGCTTGAAGGACTTTATAGATCCAGTTGATCATTAATTCTCCAGTCACAGTATTGAAGATATAAGTCGCAATACCGATGACATACATAGCAATCGCAGCTGGAATGATAGACAAGAACGGCTTCATGATTGCAGGTGGAACAGAATCTGGAAGCTTGATTGTCCAATTACGATTCATGACTTTACAAAAAATGATAACAGAGACAAAACCAATTAAAATTGCTGTAAAATACCCACGAGCACTAATTTGGTCGCCCGGAATCACACTATTAAGTGTTACTGCAAGGCTATTACCAGTTAATTTAAACTCTGGTAGTTTCTCAACTGCCTTACCAACCGCTTGGCTATTTGAAGCTAATTCAAATGTCTTTGTGATAGAACCACCAATCGTAATAACATAAGAAGCGACCGCTACCAAACCAGCTGATACCTTATCTGTTTTGTAAATTCGCGCAATATTTACACCAAAGGTAAACAAGAACAAAAGAACAACAATTGGAATACTTCCCTTGAAGACTAACCAGTTGATGTCAATCAACCACTGGAAGGTACTTGTAATCCAAGTCCAACCAAATTGACCTGGAAGATCTGACAGAAAAGCATTTAACATTAAAGCAAATGAACCTGTCATAATGACTGGCATTGTTCCAATAAAGGAATCTCTAAGAGCAACGAGGAACTTTTGATTCCCTACTTTATTAGCAATCGGCATCAGGCGTGCTTGCCATTTATCCACAAAATTACTCATAATAATCTTCTCCTTATTTTTCTATTTTTTGATAGAGAGCAATGATTTCCTTAGCCAAATCAACAAAAGCGATGCTTGTCATTAAGTGATCTTGACCGTGAATCATAAATAAATTAATTTCATTTTTTTCTCCCCGTGCCTCTCTAGTCAGCATATCCATCTGTGCATGATGCGCTTCTAAGAGCGCTGCCTGAGCTTGAGAGAGTTTTTCTGTGGCTTCATTAAATTCCTGTTTTTTCGCTGCTGTAATAGCCTCTAAAGCACAAGATTTAGCTTCTCCGCCATACATAATTAACTGCATTGCAACTTCTAAAGATGATTGTCCGTCCATACATCCTCCTATTGCATCAGAGACTCAGCTAGCTCTAGCACTTTGTCACCCTTCATCATGCCGTAATCCGTCATAGGAATGACATCTACTGGAGTAGTTGCTAACTTTTCTCTAAACCCATCCAATAGATAGCGCACCTGAGGACCTAATAAGACAACATCAACTTGGTGTTCGGCTAGATAACTTTCTGCTTCTGGCACTGGAACTGCAAAAATGTTTGCCAGTATCCCTTTTTCTTCCGCTGCTTTTTGCATTCTTGTTACCATGAGACTAGTGCTCATACCTGCAGCACAGACTAGCATGATTTCTTTTGTAACCATATGTTTCCCCTCCTAAATAATTGGGTATTTAAAAAATTAAAACAAACTTATTATTTGTAATATGTAAATAAAAAAGCTGTTTTTTTGTTTTTATAAGTTTATTATTAATTTTCTATAAATATTATATACCGAGTTTTTAAAAATGTCAACGCTTTCATATTGAATTTTTAATTATTTTTTGATAATATATCAGCTGAGGTAAAAATTATGACATTAACTCGAAAACAAGCTGAAATTAGGGCAACAATTCTAGATCAACTCTATGCAAAACGCCCTATTTCTCGTATCGATATTTCAAAAGAAACACATATTACTCCTGCTACGACAGGTAATATCATCAACGAACTCATTAAAGAAGGATTGGTTCACGAACTAGGAGAATTAGAGGATGATAGTGTCGGACGTAAAAAAACTTTACTAGACATCACTGCTCGCCAACACTTTTATTTGGGGTTTGAGATTTCTGAAAAGTATCTTGCATTAGTGATTACTGATAATATAGGTGAGATTTTGGCTAGCGAATGGCATACGCACTACCTGGAGCATCAAGAAGGCCCTAGCGATATAAAAATCGTTCAACTTATCCAACATTTTTTACAAAAGCATAAGGATATTTCTATATCAGCAATTGGAATCGGCCTACCTGGACATGTCAAATTAGATGAAAGCCAGCAAATCATCTCTAAGAATCCACTTTGGGAAAATATCAACTTAAAAAGAATACAGGATGCTTTTAATGTTTCCGTGTACTTCGGTAACAAATCTCATTGCCTCACCTTGGCAGAGCGACTCTTTACCTATCATTCTACAGATAGTAAGTTCATCGTTTATCATGTTGCAAGAGGTATTCATTGTTCATATATGTATAACGGAAGTATCTATAGTCAAGAAAATTTCCTGATTGGAGAAGTCGGACACACTGTCATCAATCCTGAAGGCGAACGGTGTCCTTGTGGTAAAAATGGTTGCCTGCAAGTCTATGCCAGTGAAAGCGCCCTTATTGACAAAGCAAGCTTGCTCTATCACTCTTCCCGTGTCTCTTTACTTCGAACCTTAGTGGCCGATTCTGGTGATATCAACCTCAACACGCTTCTTACAGCTTACCAATTGGGAGATCTTGGTAGTATTGAATTGATCAATACCGCCTGTAAATATTTGACTATTTCGATTTCCAATCTATGCCAACTTATTGACACAGAACGCATTTACTTAGATGGCGAAATCTTCTCTTATCCTATAATTGCAGAGCAAATCCTCTCTCGCTTGCAACACATGGTACAACTGTTCCCACATCAAAAACAACCTGAGATTACCATCAAACCGTATTCTCATTTGAATGTTGCTAGAGCTGCAACCAGCCTATGTATTAACGAAGCTTTTCTTAATAGAAAAAATTGAGATCCTACTTGGTTCTCAATTTTTATGTATATATTTTAACGATTGATCGAACGAGCAATCATCGAAATCGTATGGCGCTGGCCACGAAGCGCTTTGCTCATTGCAAAGATATTCTCCACTGGAGCAAGACAACCATATCCTGAATCTCCAATATGCTGAATGTCCACACCACAGATTTTATTGCGAATTGCCATTTGCTTAACAATATCTGTATCCGAACTTTCTTGACTCGTTCCAATAGCGCTCATTACGAGAGCGCCTTTTTTATGTGCCAACTGAACGATTTGTTTCAAATCTGCATCATCAAATCCTGGGACACTCCCCACCGCTGGAGCTAAGATAATATCTGCTCCCGCCTCAATAAATTGATCGATAGCCTCCAAGTCTGCTACTGGTTCATCTACTCCTGCACCATGCATTTTTCCAGCAATGAGCAAGCCTGAAAAATGCTCTTTCACTACTCGAATCGTATCGATAATCGCTTGATTAGTCACACCTGTTCCTGGATTTCCTGTCAAGCAAATAAAATCAACACCATATTGTTCTGCTGCCTGAATGGTTGCAGCACTAGCTTGCCTACCTTCGTTAATTTCTTGGCGATCTTCAGCCATTTGTGCCTGTGTATCAATTGGTTCCAAATTGACACCGATAGGACGTCCAACTAAGTGATGTAGCTCCTCTACAAAGTTTCCTTTCCCAGTTAAACCATCCACATAAGGATTGAAGAGATCGATACCATTTAGCAAAATAAGGTCTGCACCAAAAGCTCTAGCCATCTCAGAATTGGTAATATCTCCGATATAAGATTCCTTAAAAGCTACATTTTCTGATAAAATGATTCGTCCCTCGCTAGCTTTGATGCTTTGTTTCAGCTCACTAGCTGTCATACTTAAAATCTCTGATGCATTAGAACTAATAAATCGTTTGACCATATTTCTACCTCTTGTTAATTTTATTTATATTTTGATAATTATTTTGATTTAATTTTTGTTTTACAGCTTTTTTATTTATATTTTATTACCAATTAAGTATAACACTTTTATTTGTAAATGTAAACGCTTTACTATTGAGTGAATAAAAAAATTAAAACAGAGTGTACTAGCCCTAAAAAATCAGATTTTTTATTTAAACCAAAGATTTTGTTCAGCGCTATACAAGACTAAACCTTTTAGTTCGATTTTAATTCGTTTATTGTAGTAATCAATATAGTTGACGGTGTGTTCAATCTTCCAACCTCAATAGGAAAGAGTGAGATTTATGGTATTATCAATCTATCTGGATGCTCCACAACAGTGGGTATAACTGACTAGTACGTGGCAACAGGCTTTGTAGCTATAGTACTACCCTCCACGGTCTTTACTAGCAGTGTGTTGAATGCAGACAACGGATACTTCGCAAAAAAGAAAGTACAAAACTAATCCGCTATAAAATCTATCGTTAATTTTAATCCAAAAGGGAATGGGCAAATGCTAATTTCCAATACTAAAAAATGAGCATTCCCGCAGTTGGGGATGCTCGTTTTCCTATGCCATAGTTTGTCATTATAATAAATACAAAACAACTAAAAATCTCAGATGATGTATGAAGAGTATAACACAAATCGGTTAAGTTTAGAACCAAATCTTATCTAATGATACTCAACAATTCACGATGCTAGACTCAATTGGTCTATTAGTGAGCAGTATTCCCAAAAAACCACGAGCTCCTGAATCAAGCATCTGAAGTTAAAAAGGCCTGACCATACTACACAAATATAATTTTTTCATTTCTATTCTTAGTTACTAGGATCATGGCCAATGATCTCTTCTAGATAAAATTAGTCATGTCATCTACTCATCCTCTGCTTCAAACAGCCAGAGTTTGGAATCAAAGTCATAGCTTGGCTTTTGCTCAGAATCCTCCAGAAGCTGACCGCTGGAAGCGTCCGTGGTCAGCAGCCCAACTCGCATAAGCTCAGCCCCTGTATAGACACGCCCCTCTAGCCGATAGACCTTATCCACAGCTAGTCCTTTCAGTTGCAAGCGCTGATGAGAGCGATTGACTTGATTGAGGATCTTGAAAGTGCCTAAAAGTGCCGTGTTCTGATCCTGACTGACAACCATCCAAGCTGTCTGCCCATCTCCCTTAAACGGCGACTGAAGTCGATAAAAAGTTCCATTATGAATTAGCTCTCGATGGCGCTTGTAAAAAGCTATCTGTCCCCTGACTTCAGCTAATTCTTCTGGGCTTAGCTGATTAAGATCCAGCTCATAGCCAAAAGAACCGAAAAAGGCTACATTGCCCCGCGTCTTCAACGGAGTCAGACGATTGGTCTGGTGATTAGGCACGATGGAGACATGGGCTCCCATGGACGAAAGAGGGTAGAGAAGACTGGTTCCATACTGGATTTTCAAGCGCTCAATCGCATCCGAATCATCGCTGGTCCAAGCTTGAGGAGCATAGTAGAGCATACCTGGATCAAAGCGGCCTCCACCTGAAGAGCAGGACTCAAATAACAATCTCGGATAGCGACTAGTCAAACGTTCATATAAATCATAAACGCCCAAGACATAGCGGTGGAAAATCTCTCCCTGCTGATCAGCTGGCCAAGCAGCCGAAAAGACATCCGTCAGAGGGCGATTCATATCCCATTTGATATAATCAAGCTGCGCTTCTTCGATAACCGCCGATAGACGCTCAAATATCTCATCCACTACTTCCGGCCGAGAATAGTCTAAAACAAACTGATTCCGACCATGGTGGGGCTGTCTATCTGGCACTGCAAGCAGCCAGTCAGGATGAGTTCGGTAGAGTTGGCTATCCTTATTGACCATTTCCGGCTCAAACCAAAGGCCAAACTGCATGCCCAAACCGTGAATTCGCTCTGCTAGCGAGCCCAGCCCCCGCGGCAGCTTTTCTGGATTGACAAACCAATCACCCAGCCCAGCGCGGTCATTAGTCCGCTGGCCAAACCAGCCGTCATCTAGCACAAAGAGCTCCACTCCTACAGCCTGAGCCTTTTCAGCAAGTTCCAGCAGTTGATTCTCACTAAAGTCAAAATAGGTAGCTTCCCAGTTATTGATGAGAACAGGACGCGCTCGCTCGCGCCAGTAACCCCTAGATAGACGTCGACGAAATAGCTGATGAAAGACTTGACTCATGCCGTTGAGCCCCTGATCAGAGTAAACCAGCAGAGCTTCTGGACTGGTAAAGGAATGGCCCGCAGCCAGCTTCCACTCAAAACCAAAAGGATTGATACATAGCTGCAGCCGTGTCACATCATAGGTGTCCACCTCAGCCTGAATGAGAAAATTGCCTGAGTACACCAAGGCCGCTCCTAGCACTGGGCCTGAAAACTCAGTCGTTTCCGGTCGCTTAAGAGCCACAAAGGGATTGTGGTGAGGACTGGAAATACCGCGGGTTGACTCAATGGACTGAATCCCCTGCTGAAGCGGCCGCTCCTTGATATGGCGTTCCCGGGCCCATGCTCCCGATAGCTGCAGCCAGTCATAATCAGCATCTGGCAGATCCAGCGACAGACTAGCTAGGGATTCCAAATAGCAAGTTTCCCCGCCTTGATTAATCACTTTGCTAGAGCGAGCGATAACCGGCCAATCAGCAAAAATCGTATAAAACAGCTGAACCTCTACTTCTGTCACCGCATCTCGCAGAGTTAGAATAAGAGTCTTAGCCTCCATTTGAACCTCAGTATAAGTAGCTGGCAGCCCCTCTAAAGCAGGCTTACCATCTATCATCCGATGACTGACATAGACAAAGTCAGTAATACGTGAGCCATTTTCCTGCCGCAGACAGATAGCGGGATGGCGAAAGTCTGTCGTGCCGTATTCTGGAAATTCCTGCCGCACATGCTCCAAAGAATAGCGTAAATCCCCTTCTTTCCGATAGGTTGTCATGGGCCGATGCTGCAGCTCCACCAAATAAGAATAATCCCGCTCCGGTACAGCCGCACCGTAGTAAAGCTGCAAGAGTTTACCATCCTCCGCAACCCGAAAAATATAAGAAACCTCGCCATTAGTCAGATGAAATTGCCGGCATTCTTCCTTAAACAAAATATTCGCCTTATTCATGGTCTTCTCCTTTCACAGTCTGCAATCCTGTTTCTCCTTTCATTATAAAAAAGGCTCTCCCTTTTGGTAAGCCTTTCTCTCTAGTATTATTTATCCAAATGTGACTTTTTACAACTCCTGCCCCAGATGAGAGCTAGCCTTGCGAAAATTCAAGGGCGACTGGCCACGCGCCTTTTTGAAGGCTTTTGAAAAGCTCTGTGTTCCGGCAAAGCCTGTCTTACTGGCAATCTCTTCCACCGAAAGCTGGCTGCTCGTCAGCAGATCAGCTGCCATATTGAGCCGCAAATCATTGCTGTACTCCTTAATCCCCTTGCCTACTTCATCCTTGAAAAGCCGAGATAGGTAGGAAGGGTGCAGCGCCAATTTCTGCGCTAACTCCTGTACAGATAAACTTTCTGGCAGATGACTGCTCAACAGTTCCAATACCTGCTGGACATAAGGATTGACTCGACGGCTTTCCGTGATTAAGGATGTCTGCTTAAGACGTTGGGACAAGAGCTCTAAGAAGCGATAAACTTGCCTTTGCAGAGCCAGTTCAGCTGTTATTCCGCTGCCCTCATAGGCCATACTTTCAAAGACCAAGGCCTTAAATTCCTGCAAAGAAGTCAGCTCAAAAGACCATTGGCCTGACTGTAGTCCTAGAGCCTGCAGATAACGAGGCAAGAGGTGTCCACCCAGTCCCATCCAGACATAAGACCATGGTTCTTCTCCATCAGCCTGATAAAAGACCGACTGACCCGGCGGTACCACAAAGCCCTGCCTTTCCTGTAAATCATAGCGCTGATTGCCAACGGAGTATGTCCCCCGCCCCTCCAATACGATATGAATGACATACACATCCCGAACAGCCGGCCCAAAGCTATGATGTCCTTCCGTTTTTGAATAGCCACAGAAAGCAAAAAAACAATCTTCTTGGCCAAACTGCATATACTTAACCAAGGTCAGCGAATGCTCCATCAGCTCCTCCTTAGATTTGGATACAACTTTTATCCATATTATAAAACAAAAACCACTAAACAGCAAATGAATCTGATTAGTGGTTTCTTCATTCATCTTAAAAAGATTGAACGGATGGGGTATGGTTAAAGAGCGCATGGGTCGCCTTATAGATATGGTAAGCTGTTGCCGCATTATTCATCGTATAGAGATGGATCCCTGCTACATCATGGGTCACCAAATCAACAATCTGATCCACCGCATAGGCTAAACCAGCTGTCCGCAGGGATTCTGGATCATGTTCATACTTATCCAGAATAGCCTTGAATTTGCGCGGAAGATGAATATTCTCACACGTTTTCAAAAGACGAAGCGCTTGGTTTCGGTTAAGAATAGGCATGATACCTGCATGAATAGGAACATCGATCCCAGCCAAGGTACACTTATCTTGGAAATCATAGAAACGTTCATTGTCAAAGAAGAGCTGAGTGACAAGACTAGAGCAGCCCGCATCCACTTTCTTCTTGAGATTCTGAATATCTGAGATCTGGTTTGGTGAGTCTGGGTGTCCCTCTGGATAGCAAGCACCGATAATATCAAAATGTGGTGCTTCTGTCTTGATATACTCAATCAAG
>ERZ773018.335-NODE-335-length-29814-cov-6.037300_pt1 | contig 29814 bp, 32 predicted proteins | sample MGYA00580840_ERZ773018 | MGnify/ENA primary metagenome ERZ773018 (study PRJEB29015, sample SAMEA2738125) | human oral metagenome | biome: human oral; feature: human-associated habitat; material: saliva | place: China | collected 2256 ... | reverse complement strand
AATCTTTATAAAAGTTTAAATCAAAACAAACATAAAAAATCACAGCTAAAATAGAGCTGATAAATAATGAAAAGCATTGAATTATTATTAAAAATGTTGTAAAAAATTTTTTCATAGAGTAACCTCCAATGCATATTATAGCATAAATATGCATAATTAGTATTAGAAAAAGAATAGGAGAGATAAGATGTTTAAGAAATTTGGTTTACATATTTACAATTTTTAACAAATTATTTCCTAAAAATAAAGTTTTTGAGTAAAAAGTGGTTGTAATTACAGTAATTTATGTTAAAATAATGGTATAATCAACTATTTGGGGGGAATCATGAATAAGTTTTTTAAGATCTATTTAGAGTTAAAAGAAAAAATTGAAAACAAACAATATAGATCTAATAGTTTGCTACCTAGTGAAAATGATTTAGCCAGAGAGTATGGTGTATCTAGGGAAACTATTAGAAAGGCTTTATTACTATTACTAGAGAATGGTTATATTCATAAAATTCAAGGAAAGGGTTCAATCGTCCTAGATGTTCACAGATACAGAATGCCTGTAACTGGTATTTTGAGCTTCAAAGAACGACATGAATTTTTAAATAATGAAATAGAGACTAGGGTAATAGAAAATAAAGAAATTGACGCACCTGAATTTTTAATCAAACAAGGTTTGTTAAAAAGAGGTGAGAAGGTTATTTATTTGGTACGCCAAAGAATAATTGATGGCGAAGCAGTAATCTTAGATAAAGATTATATTAAAAAGAATATAATAGAAGAACTTCCTACAGAAAAAGTAAAAGAATCGTTATATAATTATTTAGAGAACGATTTAGGGATTAAAATTTCTTATGGAAACAAAGATTTTAAAATAGAACCTGTAAATGATGAGGATGTTAAATATATCGATTTAAATGGACATAATCATATTGCTGTTTTAAGAAGTGATATTTATACAGAAGGAACAGATTTCCTTCATTATAATGAAAGTCGCCATAGAGTCGATAAATTTTATTTTTCAGAGTTTGCAAGAAGAACAAATGATAAATCAAATAACTAATAATTAATAAAGGTATAAGAGTGTACAAAATTTATACATTCTTATACCTTTATTTTACTTAAAAAAATAATTTTCAAAATTTATTTATATTTCTAAATAAAAAAACAATAGAATTAACTACTACAAAGGTTAAAAAAGGTAAGAACTTTTTACAAATATTTTGATTGGAAAAAAGTCGATTTTTCCTGTTGAAAAAATATATATTTAAGTGTATAATAATTACAAAGTCAGAAATTTCCGGGAAATAATCCGGAAATATTTTTTGTGGGAGAGTGAGGAAAAGTGAAAGTAATAGTATTTTCATTAACAGGAAATTGTAAAAGATTCATAGATATGTGTAAGATTCCAGAAGAAGATGTTATAGATTTATGGGAAATAGATTATGATGTTGATTTTGATTATATACTAATTACACCTACTATTGGTTTTGGAAAAGTTCCAGAGGATGTTGAAAGATTTTTAGAGAAAAATAATAAACATTTAAAAGGTGTAGTTGGTAGTGGAAATAAAAATTGGGGTAATAGATTTGCAAAAGCTGCTGATACTATTAGTGAACAGTATGAAGTTCCACTTCTTATGAAAATTGAATTACATGGAAATACAAAAGACTTAATAAAATTCAAGAAAATTTATTTGGAGAGTGTGAAAAATGGAAAAATTTAACCATATAGAATTAAATAATGAAGTTACAAAGCGTGGAGATAATGGATTTTTCAGATTAGAAAAAGATCAAGAAGCTATTGCTGAGTTTCTTCGTGAAGTAGACTATAAAACAGTAAAGTTTAGTTCTGAAATTAAGAGATTAAGATACTTAGTAGAAGAAAACTACTATTATAATATTTTTGATAAATATATTGAAGATGAGATTGTTGAATGTTTAGAACTTGCAGCTAATTATAAATTTGAGTTCAAAAGTTATATGGCAGCAAGTAAGTTCTATAAAGACTATGCATTAAAAACAAATGATAAAAAACAATATTTAGAAAACTATAATCAACACGTATTTATAGTAGCTATGTATTTAGCAGATGGAAATGTTTCTTTAGCTAAAGAACTTATGATTTCTATGTTAGAGCAACGTGTTCAACCAGCGACTCCAACTTTCCTAAACTCTGGAAGAAGTCGTCGTGGAGAATTAGTATCTTGTTTCTTATTAGAAGTAGGAGATTCACTAAATTCTATAAACTACATTGATTCTACAGCAAAACAACTTTCTAAAATTGGTGGAGGGGTAGCGATAAACTTATCTAAACTTCGTGCACGTGGAGAAAGTATTAAAGGAATTAAAGGTGTAGCTAAAGGGGTTATTCCTGTAGCTAAATCTTTAGAACAAGGTTTTGCATATGCAGATCAACTTGGACAACGTCCTGGGGCTGGAGCTGTGTACTTAAACATCTTCCACTATGATGTATTAGAATTTTTAGATACTAAAAAAGTTAACGCCGATGAAGAATTACGTTTACCAACTATTTCTACTGGTATTATCGTTCCATCATTATTCTTTGATTTAGCACGTGAGAATAAAGATTTCTATATGTTTGGACCTCATTCAATCTATGAAGAGTACGGTCTAGTATTAGATGATATAGATTTAGCAAAATATTATGACGAATTTGTTGCTAATGAGAACATTATGAAACGTAAATATAATGCTCGTGATATGCTGAACTTAATAGCACAAACACAATTACAATCAGGATACCCATACTTAATGTTTAAAGATAATGCTAATAAAAACCATGCACTTCGTGAAATTGGTCAAGTTAAGATGAGTAACTTATGTACAGAGATTTTTCAATTACAAGAAACTTCTGTAATTAAAGATTACGGTGAAGGAGATATTATTAAACGTGATATTTCTTGTAACTTAGCATCATTAAACATTGTTAATGTAATGGAAAGTAAAAAAGTTAAAGAATCTATTTACTCAGGTATGGATGCTTTAACATTTGTAAGTGATTCTACAAAAATTAAAAATGCACCTGGTGTAGTAAAAGCTAACGAAGAGTTCCACTCAGTTGGTCTTGGGGCAATGAACCTTAATGGATATTTAGCTAAAAACTGTATAGCATATGATAGTGAAGAAGCGAAAGATTTTGCTAATGTCTTCTTTATGATGATGAACTACTATACTTTAGAACGTTCAATGCAAATAGCAAAACAAAGAGGACAAAGCTTCAAAGACTTTGAAAAATCTGATTACTATAACGGAAGTTATTTTGCTAAATATATCGAAAAAGATTACTTACCAAAATCAGATAAAGTAAAAGAATTATTTGAAGGGATTTATATTCCTACTAAAGAAGATTGGCACAGTTTAAAAAATAGAATTAAAGAGAACGGATTATACCATGCGTACAGAATGGCTATAGCTCCAACTCAAAGTATTTCTTATGTTCAAAACTCAACATCAAGTGTGTTACCGATTGTTGATAAAATCGAACGTAGAACTTACGGAAATGCTGAAACATTCTATCCAATGCCATACTTAAGTCCAAAAACACAATGGTACTACAAATCAGCATTCACAATGGATCAAATGAAACTTATTGACTTAATGTCAGTAATCCAAGAACACGTAGACCAAGGTATTTCTGTAATATTATATGTTAATTCAGATATTACTACTAGAGAACTTGCTAGATATTATATCTATGCACACCACAAAGGATTAAAATCACTGTATTACACTAGAAACAAACTTCTTTCAGTAGAAGAATGTACTTCATGTGCTATATAGAAAAGAGAGGAAATTTTATAAAAAATGAAAGCAGTAAACTGGAATAAACAAGATGACTTAACATTTATGTATTGGCGTCAAAACATTGCTCAGTTTTGGGTAGATACAGAATTTAAAGTTTCTAAAGATATTAAAAGCTGGAATGAAGATTTAAATGATAAAGAGCGTGATGCTTATAAAAAAGTATTAGCAGGGTTAACAGGTCTTGATACTCAACAAGGTGATAAAGGTATGCCATTAGTATCTCTTCACACAGAAGATATGAGAAAACAGGCTGTATATAGCTTTATGGGTATGATGGAACAAATGCATGCTAAGAGTTATTCAACAATTTTCACATCATTAATTCCAAGTAAAGAAACAGACTATTTACTAGATGAATGGGTTCCGAATAATGCGGAACTACAATATAAAGCAAATCTTATCGAAAGTTACTATATGAAATTATTTAAGCCAGAAGTAAAAACTTATGATTTATATATGGCTAGAGTAGCATCAGTATTCTTAGAAAGTTATATTTTCTATAGTGGATTCTTCTATCCATTATACTTAGCTGGACAAGGTAAAGTAACAACTTCAGGTGAGATTATCCGTAAAATCTTACTTGACGAAACTATCCACGGAAGTTTCACAGGTTTTGATGCACAAGAAATCTTCAAAACATTAACTAAAGAAGAACAAGAAAAAGCTAAAAAAGAAATGTATAAATTATTACTAGATTTATATGAAAATGAGCTTAAATATACTCAAGATATTTATGGAGAAATCGGATTATACGATGAAGTTAAAGATTATGTTGAATACAATGCAAACCGTGCATTAGCTAACTTAGGTTACCCAGGATACTTTGAAGATAAAGATATTAACCCAATTATTGAAAATGCGATGAATACATCTACTAAAAACCATGACTTCTTTAGTGTTAAAGGTGATGGATACGTAGTAAGTATGAACGTTGAATCGATTGAGGATGAAGATTTTATCTTCGAATAGGAAGAAATATATTATGAAAATATTATTAGTAAGACATGGTGAAACAGATTTTAATAAAAATAAGAGAATACAAGGACATACTGATATTCCGTTAAATGAAACAGGAGAAAATCAAGCGATAAATGCAGGATCAAAGATATCTAAGTATGATGTGGATGCTGCATTTAGCAGTCCTTTAAAAAGAGCAAAACAAACTGCTAGATTAATGCTAGATAACTCTAAAAATAGCAGCAATAAAGAATTAGAAATTATTACTGATGATAGATTAATAGAGAAATATTTTGGAGATTTTGAAGGAAGTACTTTTGAAGAATATTTTTCGGCATTAGAATCAGGAGAAGGATTAGAAACTGTTGAACTTGAGGAGAGGGTATATAAAAGAGCGTCTGAGTTTTTTATTAATCAATATGATGAATACAAAGGAAAAACAATTTTTGTAGTTTGTCATGGGGCGCTGATTCGTATATTTTTACGAACTTTAGGATTATATCCACATAATGAAATGATAAATAATACATCATTAAATGTTGTAAACTTTAATGGTCAGGAATTTACATTAGAAAAATTTAATATTTAATAGATAAAAATAAAGTAGTTTAGAAATATTCTACTTTATTTTTTTCTATATGTACTTTATAATAGTGAGTATAAAAAAATAGAAAGAGAGATACATATGCGCATAATTTTAGCACGTCACGGAGAGACAGATTATAATAAAAATAAAAAAGTTCAAGGCCATAGTGACATACCTTTAAATGAAGAAGGAATTCGTCAGGGTAAAGAAGCAGGAAAAAAACTTGAAGGACATGAGATTGATGTTGCATATAGCAGTACGTTAGAACGAGCATTTGATACAGCAAGATATATGTTAGATAATTCTAATAGTGAAAATAATAAAAACTTATCAGTGATTAAAGATAAACGTTTAATAGAAAAATCATACGGTGGCTATGAAGGAGTTTCATTTGCAGAGTATGGGGCAGGTCTTAAAGCTGGAGAAACTCGTGGAATGGAATTAGATACTGAAGCTGCGGATAGAGTAGAAGAGTTCTTTAAAGAAAAATACAATGAACATCCTGATAAAACTATATTAGCAGTATGTCATGGTGGATTAATTAGATCATTTTTAACACAAAAAGGAATTAAAGAAGTTTCTAGAGGAGTAATAATTAATACTTCAGTAAGTGTCTTAGACTATGATGGAGAGAAATTTACATTAGTAGAATTTAATAAATAAAAAGAAGAGTATGACTGGCGTAGTAGTCATACTTTTTATAATTAAAGTTAAAACTAGACAATTATTTTGTAATAAGTTATTGACAAAAAGTAATAAATTAATTATACTATAAGTAATTTAATAGAATTGAACAAAGAAAAGATAAGTAAAATAATTTATTATTAAAACAGAGAGCTTTCGGTTGGTGTGAGAAGGTAAAATAGTGTTTATTTGAAAATGGTCTTGGAGTTATAGTTATCTAATAGGTAACTACGTCTGTGTACGATATAACACAATGGTATGAACACGTACCAATTAAGGTAAATAATTGCGAAATTATTTATAAAAATGGGTGGTAACACGATTATAGTCGTCCCTACTGTATCTAAGGATATAGTAGGGGCGTTTTTTTATTATCAATGACTTTAGGAGGAGCAAAATTATGCCAATATGTATACAAAATGATTTACCAGTAAAAAACACGTTATTAGAAGAGGGAGTAATAGTAATCGAAGAAAATAGAGCAAAAAATCAAGATATTCGACCATTAAGAATTCTTATATTGAATTTAATGCCTAAAAAAGAAGAAACAGAAAGACAACTACTTAGATTATTAGGAAACTCACCTATTCAAATTAAAGTAGAGTTCTTGCATGTAGCAACACATCAAGCTAAAAATACGGCTAACTCATATTTGAAAAAATTCTATACTACTTTTGATCAAATTAAAGATAATTTCTATGATGCTTTAATTATAACTGGAGCACCAATAGAACACCTAGAATTTGAAGAAGTGAATTATTGGAAAGAATTACAGTCTATTTTTGAGTGGACTAAAACACACGTATTTTCAACTTTAAATATTTGCTGGGCTGCTCAAGCAAGCTTGTATCATCATTTTGGTATAAAAAAAGAGAAAGTTGATGCGAAAATTTTTGGTGTATTTGACCATGATGTACTAATAGAAAATCATTCATTAACACGTGGTTTTACAGATAGTTTTTTAGCACCACATTCTAGACATACAAAAATTGAAGAAGAAAAATTATCAACTATTCCTGAATTAGATGTATTGGCAAAATCTGAAGATGTTGGTACATTGTTATTAGCAACAAAAGACCTAAGAAAAATATTTATAACAGGGCATATAGAGTATGAAGCAGATACACTTCAAAATGAATATTTAAGAGATAAAAATAGTAATCTCCCTATAGAAGTACCATATAATTATTATCCTAATGATGATGATACTAAAACACCTCATAATACTTGGCGTGGAGTAGCGTATTTATTCTACCATAACTGGATAAATCAAGTTTATCAATTGACTCCTTATGATTTAAAAGAATTAGCAAAGTAAATCCCTTAAAAGTAAAAGAAGTAGTTTTTATTAGTTAACATTACTAATAAAAAACTACTTCTTTATTTATTTTCTTTTTCATTTTCATTTTTATCAGAAGACGATTCATCATCAGTTAATCCAGATATTGATTTTTTAAATGATGTAAACATTTTTCCGATTGACTCACCTAATTCTGGTAGTCGTTTAGGCCCGAAGATAAGGAGTGCTGCAAGAACTAACACTATAACTCCAGGAGCTCCTATATCACGTAAGAATCCCATTCTAGTCACCTCTTTTTTTATAAATATACTTACTTATTAAAACACTTAATTCATATATAAGAATAAGTGGAATAGACATTACTATATCACTAATGAAATCAGCTGGGGTAATAACTACAGCAACAAATATTAAAATAAAGTAAGCATAACGTCTATTACGTGTTAAAAATAGTGGAGTAATAATACCAATTGATGTTAAAAATGCAATAATTACTGGAAATTCAAATAATATTGCGATAGGAATCGTAGTATTAATTACAAAAGATAAGTAATTTTGGGCAGTTAATTGAGTATTAAATAAATCATCACCAATAGACAGCAATACATTTAGAATTGCTGGTGTTACAAGAAAGAAACCGAATGCTAATCCTAAAGAAAAACAAATAAATACTGCAGGAATATATGCTAATAATGCACGTGCTTCTCTTTCTTCTAATCCAGGTTTAATAAATGCCCATATTTGGTAGCAGGTAAATGGAATAGTAAATGTTACTGCACAAATTCCTGCTAAAGTAAGATATATCCATAGTATATCATTAGGCCCTAAAACAATCAACTTATGATTAAAATTACTCGTTAAAAATTTATATATATCAGCTGACCAAATTAAACTAACTACGAAGGAGATGATAAAAAATATTAAACAATATATCATTCTCCTTCTAAGTTCAGTTAAATGATCAACGGTAGATACTTTATCGCCGTATTTCATATTTTAACACCTATTTATGTTTTGATTTTTCATATATCATACTAAGAATAACTATTATCATGTATACTATTTGTGAAATTACTACTTCATAACTTGGATAGATACCTAACCATTCAATTGTCGGCATATGATCAATTATATGATTTGATAACATATCAGTAATTTGTAATGCATGGATACTTACTCCTAACATTTTAAATCCAAGAATATAGATTAACCATGATAATACTAGGAACACTTTACTAATAGGTAATTTTCCAGATGCTTTCATCATAGCAAAACCTAAAATGATAAGTGCAACTATTGCTAAACCAATCCCAATAAGTAGGTTAGATGTAGTAATTAATGGCATAATACCTGCGTAGAAAAGTATTGTTTCAGCACCTTCACGGAATACTGCAAGGAAACTTAGAGCAAACATTGAGACAAAACTTCCCGTTGATAAGACAACATTTAATTTTTTATCCATATAATCTTTCCATGCCTTAACCGAAGATTTACTATGCAGCCAAATACCAATACCAATCATCATTATAACAGCAAAAATACCAACAACACCTTCTATTATCTCTCTGTTAGTACCAGAAGATAGAGCAGGGAATGAGTATTTTAGTACTACTGCAGCTAAGATACTTGCTAAAATACCAACGATAGCTCCAGCATAAACCCAAACAAGACCTTTACGTTGTTTTGCTGCTCTTAGAGCACTAGCAAGTGATAGCACGATTACTAATGCTTCAACACCCTCACGTAGTAGGATTAACATAGAATCAATAGCATTATAGTTTGATTTTGTATCGATTTTTGATAATTCAGCTATTAAATCTTTAAGTTGATCTTGGTATTTTTGTTCGTTACCTTTAACCATAATTATAGGAGTTTCACTCTCAACTTTAGTATAAAGTGAAGCATTTCTAGTACGAACATCACCTTCAATAACTGGCCATACCTCGATAAATTTCTTCATTTTTTGAGAACCTTGGGCTTTATCACCAGAAACAAAAGCATTATAACTTTCTTCTAATAGTTTAATCCCTTGATCCAAAGTTTTTACATCTGAATTTTGTTCAAGTTTTTTTCCAGCTAAGAAATCATCTAGATGTTTTTTTAAGTCAGATAGATACATTTTTGTAGTTTGGTAATCATAAGGTTCGACTTCCATAGAACTACGTAAAAATGACATTGTTGTTTCGATTTTTCCATAGTAAGCCGGTTCAACAGATCTTACGATTCCTTCATTACGAACCCAAGCAGCGTTATATTTAACGTACTCAGCTTTCATAGTTTCTACATTTTTAGTATCAATAGCTTTTTCTAGTTTATCAAAAGAAGGATAAAGCTTTGTTTTAAAAGCTTTTTTCTCTGCCTCAATATCTATAGGATTTTGTTCTGTTTCAAAAGCAAGAAGAGCAGTAGATAATTCTCTTAACTGATCCTCATCTAGATTTTCAGAAAGGGCAGTTTTCTTAACTCTTTTACCCGCCTCTGAATCTGAATTTTTTGTAGCATTAAATTCATTTCTGAATTCTTCAATTAATTTTTTTGCTTTTTCCTTATCATTATTTTTAAGGGCAGTATTAGCATCTGTAATCTTAATAAATAAATCACTATAAGATTCTTTAGCAATAGCTGTATGAGCTAAAGGTATAAAAGAAGTGAAAATAATAACAAATGCTATTAAAATTTTACTCAAATAATTTTTGACCAATATATTCACCTTCCTTAACACCACCAAAGCATGCGAATAAACCACTACCTATATGAGTAATGTATTCATTCATTTTGTCTTCATTACCTAAACTATTTTGAACAGTAATGAATTGCTGTGGATTTTTTTGGAACGATATAAACAATAGACCAGATTCAAATTGACCAGTCGTATCATTAATACCATCAGCGTATGAGTAAGAACGGCGCAGTAATTCAACTCCAGTTTTATGAGCTAGATGTACATGAGAGTCTTCAGGAATATATAGTTTTCCATCAGGACCTTTTTTCTCTAAGTCTACAGTAGCGAATTCGTCTTTTTCACCAAGAGGAGCACCGCTATCTTTATATCTACCAAACGTATGTTCTTGTTCATTTAAGTTTGTTCTATCCCATGTTTCAAGGTGCATTTGGATACGACGAACAGCCATGTAGCTTCCGCCTTTCATCCAGTTATCTTTGTCACACCAAACTATATTATTAAATTGATCTTCTTTTGTTGCATTAGCTGTACCATCTTTAAAACCAAATAAGTTTCTTGGTGTCTCTTTTCTGTTTCCAATAGCAGCGAAGCCAGATTGACTCCACTTCATAGTCACAGTAGAGCGAGCTTTACGAATTAAGTTTCTTACTGCATGGAATGCTACTTGTTCATCATCTGCACATGCTTGAATACAGATATCTCCACCAGTATACCTTTCTTTTAGTTGTTCTCGAGCAAAAGGAGGTAGGTCTTTAAATTCCTCAAGACCTTTATTCTCTAGTTTCATTTTTTTCAAGAAACTAGGACTAATTCCAAAGGTAAGAGTTAAACGATAGGGGTTAAGTCCTACCGTTTCTCCTGTGTCTTTTGGTGGTAAGTAATGGTTTTTAAGAGCAGGCTCAACAAGTTCACCATTAACAAGTTTTTCGCTATATTGAGTCCATTCTTTAAACATGTTTATAACATCTTCACGATTTGTTGAATGAAGATCTAATACAACAAAATAGATATTTTTTTGCATTAAGGTAGTGATTCCAGCTTGGTGTTCACCGTAAAAAGTGATTTTTTCATCACCATCAGCAATTTCGCGCTGATTTTCTGCTTTGTTTGCGAAAAAACCACCTATTGCAGATGCCCCTACAACGGCACCAGCACTAGTCATACCAGCTTTTTTTAGGAAATCACGACGTGTTATTTTTTTGTCAGTCCAATTATTACCATTTTCAGCCATATTACTTAGCCTCTTCGTCTAAAATAACACCCATTTGTGATAATGGTTCACCTAATTTAGTAACAGCTTCAGAAAGTTCTTTAGTGTTTTCTTTTGATAGGTCAGTGTATAGTTTGTAGTTTTTATCATCAGTTTTATATTTGTCTAATAAACCGTTGATAGTAGCAAATTTTTCTTCTAAGTCTTTAGCTAATTTACTATCTTTTTTCTCAATTAAAGGTTTAAAGATTTTGAAGATTTCTTCAGCACCTTCGATATTAGCTTTGAAGTCGTATAAGTCAGTGTGAGAATATACTTCTTCTTCACCAGTAATTTTTTGTGTTGCAACTTCGTTAAGTAAGTCTACAGCCCCAGTAACCATTATGTCTGGTGTAACTTCTACAGTAGCAACTTTAGCTTTTAATTCTTTAACATCTTTAACTAATTGTTCTGCGTATTTTTCAGTACCTTTAGTTGTATTTTGTTCCCACATAATTTTTTCGATTCTGTGGAAACCTCTCCAACCTTCTTCAGTTTTATTTTCTTCTAAGTAATCAGCAAGACGGAAGTCGATATTTACGTCTAATTCTCCAAAACTTTCAGCGATTGGTTCAGAACGTTCATATGCCATACGGATAAGAGGGTATTGTTTTTTAGCTTCATCTAGTTTACCAGCTTTTAAAGTTTCAGCAAATTTCTCAGTATCTTTTAATAGGTTATCTACTTGACCTTCAACATATTTTTTGTAAGCTTCAGTAGCTTGTTTTAATTGATCTTTGGTGCTTTTAGAAGTATCAACTTGTTCAGTTTTATTTTCTTCTTTTTTTTGATCTGTTTTAGCAGAACATCCACTAATAACAAGAGCTCCAGTCATAATTGCAAGGAATAGTTTAGATTTTTTCATATATTTAAATACTCGCTTTCTATAGTTTCTTCTACTTTAAATTATAATCATTATCAATTGCAATGTAAAGTGATATGAGAAAAAATAATAAAATTATAAAAAAAATTATAGTATAACTAAAATTTTTATAGATTAATTAATAATTGTGAAAAAAATTTGACTAAAATATAGTAATTAATAATTTAAGACAAAATATGTCCAAGTGGTTTGATATTATGTGTTTAAAGGAGATAATACAAATAAATATAATACAAAAATGTTATTGAAATTAACAACTATTTACATTATAATAGAAAGTGCTTACAACTGATAGAGAGTAAAGGAAGGAAGATGAAGATTATGCAAAGGAACAAAACATTTAGAGCGCTAGAAATATATGATAGGTTTAGGAGAGGAGAAAAGTTATTAAAAGAAAATTTGGCTACTGAATATGGTGTATCGTTAAAAACTATTCAAAGAGATATTGAAGAATTAAGAGATTATCTTTATGAGAAAAGGAATGAAATAGGTGAGTTCGAAATTAAAGTAGAGAATAAACATTATGTTTACAAGGCTGTATCAGACAGTGATAATACTTTAACTCAAAAAGAAATCTTAGCCGTTAGTAAAATATTACTTGAGAGTAGAGCATTTACTAAAAAAGAAATGTTTCCTTTAATTAAAAAGTTCCAAAATCAGTTAAGTCATAAAAGTAAAAAAGAAGTGGATGATCTAATTTTAGATGAACTTCATCACTACATTGAGTTACAACATGGTAAAGAGTTGTTAGAGATCCTGTGGGATGTATCAATAGCTATCAGGGAGAAAAAGCTAATAACATTTGATTATACTCGAATGGATAAGAAACAAACTAAAAAAGAAGTAAAACCTGCAGCAATAATGTTCTCAGAATACTATTTTTATCTTATATCATATGGCTTAAATTTTGAAGAAGATATGCCGTTGGTATTTAGAGTTGACAGAATGAAAAATATAAAATATAGAGATGAGAGGTTTTATATTCCTTATAAAGACAGATTTGAAGACGGAGAATTCAGAAAAAGAATACAGTTTATGTACTCAGGAAAACTAAAAAAATTCACCTTTGAATTTAGCGGACCATCATTAGAAGCCGTATTAGATAGATTGCCTACGGCTAAAGTAATAAAAACTCAAGATAAGACACATACTATCACTGCAGAGTGTTATGGCGATGGAATAAAAATGTGGCTAAACAGCCAAGGAGAAAATGTGAAAATAATAGAAGAAAGGGAGGTGTAGAAATGAATAAACTAATTAGAATTTTAATGAGTAAATCAGTAAGAAGAGTATTAAATCCAAAGAAAGTATCGGGATTGATACTTGCTACAAAATTATTAAAATTAGTTAAGAAACGATTATAAAATAAATTATGAAATAATAAAAATTTAAAAATAAATATTGAAGTTACCCATATTTTGTCCAACTTATTTACTATACTTAGTGTAGTAAGGAGGATTTGTTATGGAAAATATTAATTTAAAGGCATTAACTAATGTAGAAAGAATATTGATTGAAGAAGACTATGACTTTTATAATAAAAAGTACAATACACCTCTTTCTCATATTAAAAACAACTTTAACATATTATTTAAAAATAAAGAATTACCAGTTTTAGATAGAGTAAATTATTGTATTACTGTAAGTTTTTTTGGTGATATTTATTTTAGAAATGATTATATTAAAATTACTTCACTAAGATATCTTTATAAACCATCAGGTTTGAAAATTTATTATGATGATATAAGAAGTATTGAATGTTATCTGGGAAAATGTATAATTAAGTATTTGAAAAAGGGGAAAGAAAAAGAATTTTCATTTTATTCTATTCACAAGAATTATATGTCAGAAGGGTGTAAATTATTAGAAAAGGTTTATAACACTTATAAAGATGAGAAAAAGATATCTAATATTTATGGAGCAAACACAAAAAGTAAGCTAGCATTAAGTTAGAAAATTTAAATTAAGTCCTCTTTCTTTCGTTTTATTTTTCTTTTAAAAAACTCAAGGAATGTACATATTGTCATTCCTTGAGTTTATTTTATATTTCTAGTATGTCTATGTCTGCTTTTGTTTTGTAAATAACATCTTTACGTTCAATAAGAATAGTAGCTTTTTTTGCTAGTTCTTCATTTGCTTTAATTTTAGTAAACAACTCTTTACTTGGATTCATTGCAACAGGATTACCAACACGTCGAAGCATATTGTAGTCGCCATTTGTATCACCATAAGCATATGACTTATCTAAGTCTATATTATATTCTTCTACTAATCTATCTATAGTTTTATTTTTACTATCTGCATCCCACATCGGAATAACTTCACCAGTAAAATAATTATTTTTCATTATATATTTACTACCTATAGCAAGAAAAGCGTGATGTTTTTTACCCATTGCTTCTACTAAAAAGTCAGGGCTTCCTGAAATAAATATTATTAGATGTCCTTCTTTTTTATGTTTTTCTATAATATTACGTGTGTATTTATATACACGATCTGCTTTTAATTTCATAACTTGCTCTGTAGCGAAGTCAATATATTTTTTGTGTAAACCTGTAATTGCTTTTACATATGCTGCAGAAACATCAAATAAATAGTTATCATAATCTTCAAATCTTTTATCCCAATTTATGTAAGAATCCTTAACACCATTTACCCAGAAACGTTCATCAACAACTTCATATTTTATTAATTTTTTAAAGTGTTCATTCATTAGTGAATCTCTATGTAGAGTTCCATCTATGTCAAAGAATGCTGCTATTTTTTTATCATTCATATTTTTTCCTCCAATCTAATTTATTCTATAATTCTACTTAATTAACTTTTGAATAAATAAAGACATTATTTTAATTATAGAAGCTATAATTAAAATTAAATTAAAGAGCGAGGGTAACCTCGCTCTAATCATTAGAATTCAGTTGTGTCAACAGAATCAACGTATTTTTTAACTTCTGGCACTATAGTTTCAATAGTTCCATCTTCGAATGGATTTTTAAGAGAAGTTGCTTTTATTAATTCAGTAAATGGTTTAGTACCACCTAAACGGCAAAGGTGTAAGTATTCTTCCCATGCTTCTTTACTATTTTCTCTTGATTTATTCCAGAATTGAAGTGCACATACTTGAGCTAATGTGTAATCAATGTAGTAGAATGGGTATAAGAAAATGTGAAGTTGACGGTAGAAGAATAAACCTTCATTTAGGTCTTCAATCTCTGAGTAGTCACGAGATGGAAGATATTTTTTCTCTATTTCTAGCCATTTCATACGACGTTCATAAGGTGTCAATTCTGGGTTTTCATAAACTGCATGTTGGAATTCATCTACAGTTACACCATATGGTAAGAATTTAACAGAACCAGTAATATGGTAGTATTTGAATTTCTCAGTTTCTTCTTTGAAGAATAAGTTCATCCAAGGCCAAGTTAAGTATTCCATACTCATTGAGTGGATTTCACAAGCTTCAAAAGTAGGCCAAACGTATTCTGGGATAAAGTCTTTACTTTGATATACTTGGAATGCATGTCCAGCTTCGTGAGTTAATACTTCAACATCATGTGGAGTAGCATTAAAGTTAGCAAAGATAAATGGTGCTTTATAGTTAGGGATAAATGTACAATATCCACCACCAGATTTACCAGGTTTTGTATCTAAGTCTAATAGGTTGTTATCAGTCATAAATTTAAAGAATACATCTGTTTCAGGAGATAATTCTTTATACATTGTTTTAGCACTTTCAACAAGTTGCTCACGGTTTCCTTTAGGAGTAGGGTTACCAGATTTGAAAGTTACAGATTCATCGTGGAATGATAATTTTTCTAATCCAAGACGTTTAGCTTGTGCAGCTTTAAATTCTTCTACTAAAGGTACTACATCATTTAATACTTGTTTTCTATAGTTAGCAACATCTTTAGAAGTATAGTCTGTACGGCGTAAACGTAGGTAAGCTACTTCAACAAAGTTTTCAAAACCAAGTTTTTTAGCAATACGTGTACGTACTTTGATTAATTTATCAAATAGATTATCGAATTGTTCTAAATTATCTTTGAAAAATTTTGCTACTGCTTTAGAAGCTTCAAGTCTAGTTTCTCTATCTTCATGTTGAGTATATTTCGCCATACCACTAAGGTTACGTTCTTCTCCATCAAATGGGATACGAGCACTTGCAGTAAGTTTAGTATATTCAGAAGCAGTTTTATTTTCTTCTTTTAAGTCTTCAATAATTTCATCACTAAATACTTTTAATGTTGTTTCTGTTAAATTGAAGTAGTGTTCTCCAATCTCTTTTTTTAATTCATCTTTGAATTTTGAATTATATATAGCTTTATCTACTTTACTATATAGAGCTGTTAATTCTGGTTTATAATCATCCCAGAAGTTTTGTTCTTCTTCATAGAAACTATCAGTAGTATCAATTGTATGTCTAATTTCAACTAAAACACTTTGTGTTTCTAAGTCTCTGCGTAGCGTATTATATTCATCAAAAACAGCTAACACATCTTTCGCAGAAGCAGCATCTAAAACTCTTTTTTCAATGTCTAATAGTTTTTTAGATGTTTCTTCTAAATTAGGTCTTGTGTATTTGTAATTTTCAAAAGTCATAAATAACCTCCCGTAAATTTCATTTAATAAATGTCAGTAACTATATAATAACACGAAAATAGTAAAATTACAAAAGCGAATTCATAAAATAAATTGTAGAGAATGTATCTTTATAAATATTTTAAATACTTTTGGATAAGCTGTAGTGTATATAAATTTCTAATAAGCACTAAATACGGTAAGAATTCTATATTGTATGTAACTCTTCTTTGACAATATAAAGTATTTATGAAATAATAAATAGTAAGAAATTAGTATTTAAATAAAGGAGATAAGTTTTGATTACAACAAAAGATATAATTATTGATCCTCATGAAACTCTAAGAAAAAGAGCAGAGGAAGTAAAAAGTCCAATATCTGATGAAGATAAAGAGATATTAAGAAGTTTATTGGAGTATGTTATAGCTTCTCAAGATGATAAAAAAGCAGAAGAATTAGGATTAAAACCAGGGATAGGTCTTGCTGCGCCTCAAATTAATGTTTCTAAACGTATGATTGCAGTACACATTCCAGATGAAGAGAATCCTGAATATACAGTATCTTATGCGCTATACAACCCTAAAATTATTTCTAACTCAGCGGCTAAATGCTATTTAGCTGGAGGAGAGGGATGCTTATCAGTTGAGGAAGAGAAAAAAGGATATGTACCAAGATATTCAAAAATCAAAGTAATTGGTTATGATGAAAATGATGAGAAAGTAACATTAGTGTTAACTGACTTACCAGCAATATGTTTCCAACATGAAATAGATCATTTAAATGGAATCATGTTTTATGATCATATTAACAAAGACAATCCATTTGATGTTCCAGAAGAATACGAAAGATTATAATTATTAGCTTGATAAATGGAGAAAACAATATTATAAAATAAATATGGGTAGTTTTATCGTTCTTTATAGTACTTAATACATTATAAAGATAAAAAATAAATTTGATAAGGAGACATATTTCGAATGAAGAGAATATTGACGATTTTATCAGCAGTACTATTAATCTTTTTAGCTGGATGTTCATCAAAAGATGGTAGTAAGACATATGTTTTGGAAAAAAGTGGTGTTAAAACTGAAATAACTGTTTATTATGAGAGTGACAAAGTAACTAAACAAACAACAGTGAACACCATGGATTATGAGAAAATGGCAGTTACTAAAGATGAATTAAAAGAAGTAGCTATGCCGGTATCTGAAAAATATCAAGGAATAGATGGAGTAGAACAAAAAATAGTTTTTGATGATAACAAAGCAGTTGAAACTCTGACTATTGATTATACAAAAGTAGATTTGAAAAAATTAAAAGATTTACCAGGAATGGATATAGATACTGATGTAGAAAGCGTAAGCTTAAAAGACACTGAAGAATCTTTATTAAGTCAAGGTTTTACAAAAAAATAGTAATATTAAATTAAAAGGAGAATAAAAAATAATGAAGAAGATCATATCAATAATTTCGGCTATATTATTAATTTTTGTGGCAGGTTGTTCAGCAAAAGAACAAAGCTCTACATATGTATTAGAAAAAAATGGAGTAAAAATAGAATTAACGTATTATCACGATGGTGATAAAGTATTAAGACAAACTGCAAATAATACAATGAACTATAAAGAAATGGGTGCCACTAAAGATCAAGTGAAAAAGGCATTAGAACCTATGGCAAAACAATATCAAGGAATTGATGGGTTAGAGGAAAAAATAGATTTCCAAGATGACAAAGCAGTTGAAACTCTAAGTATTGATTATACAAAAGCGGATAAAAGTAAATTAAATAATATTCAAGGTATTACAATAGATGGTAACAGTAAAGATATTAGTATGAAAAAATCTGAAGAACATTTATTAAGTCAAGGATTTACTAAAAAATAATATTTAAGTAATTTTTCATTAAAAGGGGGATAAAAAATGAAAAAAGTTTTATCAATAATATCAATGATTTTATTAATTTTTTTAGTAGGATGTTCATCAAAAGACAATAGTACTACTAATAATTCGCAGAATACTTCAAATGTTACAGAAAGTAATAAGAGTGAAGAAAGTAATAAAAACAAAGAAGATTCAACTAAAAGTGTAGAAGTTAGTAAATTTTATACTGAAAGAAATGGAGTAAAATTAGAAGTTACATATTATCATAAGGGAGATAAGGTGCTTAAACAAACGGCATACAATATAATGAACTACAAACAAATGGGTGTTACTAAAGCGGAATTTATAGAATATGCTAAGCCAATAATGGAAAAATACAAAGGTATTGAAGGGCTAGAACAAAAGGTAGATTTTCAAGATGATGCAGCTTATGAGACGATAACAGTTGATTATACTAAGGTAGATAAAAATAAATTAATAGGTCTCCCAGGTACTTCTGTTGATACTACTACTTCAGATGTTAGTTTCGAAAAAGCTGAAAATTATCTATTAGATCAAGGATATGTAAAAGAAAATTAGAATGATATATAGAAAAGAAGTGTTGTATTTTTACAACACTTCTTTTTCTTTCATATTATAGTGAAGATAAGCATCAATAAAATCAATAATGTCGCCATCCATTACTTTATCAACGGTAGAAACTTCGTAGTTTGTTCTATGATCCTTAACCATAGTATAAGGAGTAAAGACATATGAACGAATTTGAGATCCCCAACCTATATCTTTTTGTTCTCCACGAATAGATGCTAATTCTTTTTCTTTTTCTTCTAGCTCCAATTGATATAGTTTAGACTTTAGGTTTTTCATTGCTGTATCTTTATTTTTAATTTGGCTTCTTTCAGCTTGAGACTGAACTACTATTCCTGTTGGAAGGTGAGTAATACGTACTGCTGAATCTGTTGTGTTAATATGTTGTCCACCAGCACCTTGAGCACGATATGTATCAATTTTCAAATCATCATTGTTAATTTCTATATTAATTTCATCATCTGAAAATTCTGGCATAACATCAATAGAGGCAAATGAGGTATGTCGTTTGCCAGAAGGATCAAAAGGGGAGATACGAATAACACGATGTACACCTTTTTCACCTTTTAGTATTCCATAAGCAAAGTCTCCTTCAACCTTTATTGTTGCTGATTTCACACCAGTGATATCACCTGATTGATAGTTTAAATAACTGTATTTTAATCCTTGTTTTGAGAAGAATCTTTCATACATGCGCAACATGATTTCTGCCCAATCTGTAGCATCAGTACCCCCAGCTCCAGCATGGATGTCCAAAATAGCATTATTATTATCATATTCTTCAGAAAATAGCAATCTAAAGCTAAAATCTTCAACACTATCTTTAAGGATTGCCACTGTTTCTTCTAGGTCAGCATAAATTTCTTTATCTTCTTCATCACGTAGGAATTCAACCATCTCTTGAGAGTGTTCTAGATAGTCAAGCATATTAGAGAATTCATCTAATTCTTTTTTTATACTCTTAGATTCTGTAACGAGAGCACTTGCATTATCACTATCATTCCAAAAATCAGCATCAAGCATCATATTTTCAATTTCAGCTACTCGTTGTTCTTTGTCTTCTATTTTTAAAGAGGTTTTAAACTCTGTTATTCTTTTTTCAATTTCTTCAAGTTCTTTTCTAAGTTCTATTAGTTCCAAATTTCTCACCTCTGTAACTTCTATTGCTTATTAATTATACTAAAATTATCTATAAGATACAAGCTAAGGTGAAAAGAAAGAAGCTAAAACCATTGTTTAGCTTCTAAGTTAAGTTATTTTTTCTCTGTGAGACCGCGTTCAGTAAGAATTTTTTCGAAATTTTCAATCTTTCTAGCTTCATCGAATGAAGTATTAAACTCTCCAATTCTTATTTTAGCGTCTTCTTCAGGTATTGTGTTTAAATCTATAGTACCTTCCGCTATTAACTTATTATTTTTTTTCGACAACTCCGTTATTAATAAGAATTTTTTCAAAATTATCGATTTTTCTTGCATCATCTAGTGAACCATCAAAATTACCTAGGGCATTTTTTGCATCACTTTCAGAAATTTCATTTAAGTCTAATATTGCTTTAATAGTCAGATTATTATTTACTTCTTTAGCTATTAATTTAAGACCTTTAGATTCTTCAACTATTTTTTCTTTAGATTCTGTAGCTTGCATTGATTCGATTACATCATCATACTTAAATTTTTCATTTTGTGTTAACTCTGAGATTGGTTTATTAACAAAAAGTTGAGTCATTTTTTGAGCTATATTGTTTTTATATTCAACTTGAACATCAATCATACTACCTTCTTCAGAGATAACATAGTTCTTAACAAGAACAGTATCTTTTTTTTCTGTATTTTCACTAGGTTTATTATTATCTTGTGATTGATTTTCTACATTATTTGATTGTTTATTTTCTTTATTTGAACAACCTGTAAATATTAATAGTATAGAAGAAAGTATTAAACTAGTTTTAAGAATTTTTTTCATACTAGAAGTAACCTCCAATTATTTTTTCTCTTTCAAATCATTGTTTTCAAGTTGTTGTTGTACGTTGCTTAATTTACGTTCTTCGTCAAGTGATGGTTTTTTAAACCCAAGTTTTTCCTTGGCTATATCATAATTTATTTTTGTAAAATCTACATCATAATTAATATTAATCTTATTATCTTTCTTTTCTACGCTATAAGTAACACCAACTACATCTTTTAGGTTTTCATCAAAACTTTTTTTAACTGAATTATATTCTTCATCTGGGGAAGTACCTTTAATATTATATGTAGCTTTTGACGACATCCTATTGACGTTATCACCATTGTAAAATATAGTGACTTCCGTTGATTCTCCTTCATTGTTATTAGAAGTAAATACCTTTTGTTTTTCGCTTGATTCTCCTGCACTATTATTAGAAGTATTTTTGCTAGAACAAGCAGTTACTAAAAGTAGAGTAGTTAGTAATGTTGCAATGATTTTTAAAAATTTTTTCAATGTTATATACCTCTTTCTTTATTTTTTTTCTTTAAGATTATTGTTAGTTAGGGCTTTTTCAACTGAGCTGAGTTTTCTAGCTTCGTCAAGTGAGTTTTCTGGAATATTAACCGCAGCCTTATATTTATTAAAGTCTAATTTATTAAAGTCAGTTTCCCATGTAATATGAATTTTCCTATCTTTTTCCTCAACTTTATAAGAATATCCAGCAATATTATCAATTGGATGACCATTATTATTTTTAATTGATTCTTTAATGGATTCTATTGTCGAGTTTATATCATCACCATCGACAGTCAATGTATTTTCGGAAACTATTTTATTTACTAAGTCTCCTTTATAATATATAGTTACTTGAAGCTCTTGATTATCAATTGATTTCGTGTATACTTTTGTTTTTTCACTGCTACAAGCAGTTAATAAGACTAACATTGCTAGTAAAGGTGTAATTAATTTTAGTATTTTTCTCATGTGATTACCTCATTATATTTTATTTTTCTTTAAATCCTTTTTCTTTTATGTTTTTTGTAATTGTACTAAGTTTTCTTGCTTCTTCAAGAGAGTTTTCGGGAATTGCATGCACAGATTTAGATTTTTCAAAATCTAGCTTATTATAATCAATTACATAAGTAATAGTAATTTTCCCATTTTTTTCTTCAACAATATAAGAATAACCTGATATATTTCCTATACTTTTTTTAAGAACCCCTTGAAGGAATTCAACAGAAATATTATTTTTATTATTAGTAAAAGTATCAACAGTGACAAATTTATTAACAATATTACCTTCATAATAGAGCGTAGCTTTAATTTCATGATCATCTGAATTTTTTATAAATTCCTTTGTTTTTTCTTTACTACAAGCAGTTACTAAGACTAGCATTGCTAATAAGGGTGTAATTAATTTTAGTATATTCTTCATTTATTTACCTCAATATAATATAGTGTTATTTTTTCTCTGTTGCTCCTGCATCTTTAAGATGACCTTCAACAGTACTTAATTTTCTTTCATTTTCTAGTGTATCTGAACCAGATAGATGTACTCTTCCTTTATATTTTTCAAAGTCTAATTTATCATAATCAATTTCAGTAGTAATAACGACTTTTCCATCTTTAATTTCTGCAGAACGTGTATAACCATCAAAATTTGGTTTTTGTGAGATAGTAGATTTAATACCATCTAATGTAGAATCTAAATTTGCTTTGTCAGTAGTTAATGTTGAATTAGTAACGACTTTATTTACAGTTTCACCTTTATAATATATTGTAGTTACATGTTCTTGTTTACCATTTTTTTCTGTATAAACTTTTGTTTTTTCACCGCTACAAGCAGTTAGTATAAGTACGGCGGATAAAATTAACGTACATAGTGTAAGTAATTTTTTCATCTAATTCCTCCTAGTGTATTTATATATTAGTATTTATTATAACATACTGATTATAATTAGTAAAAGCAACCTTTAATTTTTTAACTTTAATTTAATAATATATAATAAAATAACAAAAACCTTTATTTTAAGCCTTTTTCGAAGATAAAAAAATAAAAGTCAAAAAAAGTCAAAAAAATATCAAAAAAACTATTGACTTTTTTTGACCTTAGTGTTAATATTAATAATGTGATTAGCACTTAAGTGTTTAGAGTGCTAAAAACAAAATGAAGATAGGTGATAAACATGTTAATAGAAAGACAAGTACTTATTCTTCAATCTATAGTAGAAAATTTTATAACTACTAATCAACCTGTTGGTTCTAAGCAACTTGCTCAGAACATTGATTTTAGTCCAGCAACTATAAGAAATGATATGAGTAAATTAGAAAAAGAAGGGTTGATAAAAAAAACACATATTTCATCAGGGAGAGTTCCTTCTGAAAAAGGATATCGCTATTATGTAGATTGCATAAAAAAAGATTATGAATTAACAAGTAGCGAGAGTGAAAAGTTAAAAGAACTTATGAGTGATAAATATGTATCAGAGGATAACTATTTAGAAAAGAGTGCTATAGTTTTATCAGATTTAACAGATTGTACAGCAGTTATATTAGCTCCTACAAAAACTGATAGACGAATTAATAAAGTAGAAGTTATACTCTTAAGTAGTCGAAGTATTTTAGTTATATTAGTAACTAATATAGGAGAAGTATTCCAACAAAACTATAAACTTGATGCAGATTTTTCTGAAGAGGATATAGTTGAGGTGAATAAACTCTTACAAACTTACTTTTATGACGTAGATATGGCAACTGCCCATGTAATAATACATGGCGAACTTGAGAAGTATTTAAAAACAAAAGTTAATAATTACGATATGATCGTAGTTGCCTTAAATAGATTGCTTCAAAATAAAATAAAAAAAACTGTAGCATTAGGAGGTAAGTACAATTTACTTAAACAACCTGATATAGATGATATAGAAAAATTAAAAGAAGTAGTATCGCTCTTAGATGATGATAAGATTGTTGAGTTACTAGACCATAATGTAGAAGTTGCTGATTCAGATACTTGTATAAAAATAGGTAAAGAATTAGAACTTGAAAATATTGCAGATCTTTCATTGGTATCTAGTAAATATAACACATCAAAAGGTCAAGGTGTAATAGCCGTTTTTGGACCTAAGAGAATGGACTATTCAAAAATAATGACATTAATAGGATGTGTCAGAGATAATCTAAATAACAATTTGAAATAATTTAGGAGGTAGAGATGGCTACTGAAGAAAAAAATGAAAACATAGAAGAAGTAGTAGAAGAAACTGTTGAGAATCAAGAAACAACTGAAACTGAAGAGGAAGTTGTTGAAGAAAAAACAGCAGAAGAATTACTTCAAGAAAAAGTTGATAAACTAGAAGAAGAATTAAAACAATCAGAAGACAAGTATTTACGACTTTATGCGGAGTTTGAAAACTTTAAACGTCGTAAAAACAAAGAAATTGAAACAAATAATGTTTATAAAAGTCAAAAAGTTATTACTGAAATCTTACCTAGCTTAGATAATTTAGAAAGAGCATTACAGGTAGAAAGTGATAACGAAGAAATCAAATCATTACTAAAAGGTGTTGAGATGGTTTATGAAGGGCTATTAAATGTATTAAAATCAGAAGGAGTAGAGTTAATCGAAACAGAAAATGCTCAATTCGATCCAAATTATCACCATGCAGTAATGCAAGAAGAAGATAGTGAAAAAGAAAGTGGAGCAATTTTAGACACTTTCCAAAAAGGTTACAAATTAAAAGATAGAGTAATCAGACCAGCAATGGTAAAAGTTAACTCTTAGTTTTTTCAAACCTGGAAGGTGAAGAAAAAAGTTAGGAGTAAGAATAATAAATAAAAAAATATAAATGTTTTGTTAGAATAGTATATTTTAACAAAAAAACTAGAAACTTTAGAATAAATATAAAATAGGAGGACAAAAACATGTCAAAAATTATTGGTATAGACTTAGGAACAACTTATAGTGCAGTAGCAGTATTAGAAGGTGGGGAAGCTAAAATTATCCCTAACCCAGAAGGAAACAGAACTACACCATCTGTAGTAGCATTTAAAGGTGACGAAATTCAAGTAGGGGAAGTAGCAAAACGTCAAGCAATTACAAACCCAAATACAGTAATTTCTATTAAACGTCACATGGGTACAGATTATAAAGTAGAAGTTAATGGTAAAAAATATTCACCACAAGAAATTTCAGCTATGATTTTACAAAACTTAAAAGCAACAGCTGAGAGCTATCTTGGAGAAAAAGTTACTAAAGCAGTTATAACAGTACCTGCATACTTCAACGATGCTCAACGTCAAGCAACAAAAGATGCTGGTAAAATCGCTGGATTAGAAGTAGAAAGAATTATCAACGAACCAACAGCTGCAGCATTAGCTTATGGTTTAGATAAAACTGATATTGATCAAAAAGTATTAGTATTTGACCTTGGTGGTGGTACTTTCGACGTATCTATCTTAGAATTAGGTGATGGAGTATTCGAAGTTTTAGCTACATCAGGAGATAACTTACTTGGTGGTGATGACTTTGACCAAGCTATCATTGACTACTTAGTAGACGAATTCAAAAAAGAACAAGGTATTGATTTATCAAAAGATAAAATGGCAATGCAACGTCTAAAAGATGCAGCTGAAAAAGCTAAAAAAGACTTATCAGGTGTAACTTCTACTCAAATTTCATTACCATTCATCTCTGCAGGAGAAAGCGGACCAGTTCACTTAGAAAATACTTTAACACGTGCTAAATTTGATGAATTAACTCGTCACTTAGTAGAAAAAACATTAGTACCAACTCGTCAAGCTCTTAAAGATGCTGGATTAACTCCAAGTGATATCGATCAAGTAATCTTAGTTGGTGGATCTACTCGTATTCCAGCAGTACAAGAAGCTATTAAAAAAGAAATGGGCAAAGAACCTCATAAAGGTGTAAACCCAGACGAAGTAGTAGCTATGGGTGCTGCTATCCAAGGTGGGGTAATCACAGGGGACGTTAAAGACGTAGTATTATTAGACGTAACTCCATTATCATTAGGTATCGAAACTATGGGATCAGTTATGACAGTATTAATTCCAAGAAATACAACTATCCCAACTTCAAAATCACAAGTGTTCTCTACAGCTGCAGATAACCAACCAGCAGTAGATATTCACGTACTACAAGGTGAGCGCCCAATGGCAGCTGATAACAAAACTCTAGGAAGATTCCAACTTACAGATATTCCAGCAGCTCCACGTGGAGTACCTCAAATCGAAGTTACATTCGATATCGACAAAAATGGTATCGTAAATGTTACTGCTAAAGATTTAGGAACTCAAAAAGAACAAAAAATTACTATCGAATCAAGTAGCTCATTAAGTGAAGAAGATATCGATAGAATGGTTAAAGAAGCTGAAGCAAATGCAGATGCTGATGCTAAACGTAAAGAAGAAGCTGATATTCGTAACGAAGCTGACCAACTTTCATTCCAAGCGGATAAAGCTTTAGAAGATGCTAAAGATAAAGTTGATCAAAGCTTATTAGATGCAATTAAAACTAAAAACGATGCATTAAAAGAAGCTATTAAAAACAATAACTTCGAAGAAATTAAAGCAGCTAAAGAAGAATTAAATAAAGCTGTTCAAGAAATGACTATGAAACTTTACGAACAAGCTAATGCAGCAGCAGGAGCTCAAGGAGCTAATACAGAATCAAGCAATCAAGATGATGATACAATTGATGCAGATTTCACTGAGAAAAAATAATAAATTTTAGAAAAAAAGGGAGCTGGACTTAGGTTCTGCTCCCTCATTTAAAATTTAAGGAGAGGTAGAAAATGGCTAAAAGAGATTATTACGAAGTGCTTGGTCTTAGTAAAGGAGCAAGTGCAGCAGAAATAAAAAAAGCTTATCGTAAGTTATCTAAACAATACCACCCGGATATAAATAAAGAAGAGGGTGCAGAGGAAAAATTTAAAGAGATTACTGAAGCTTACGAAGTATTAAGTGATGAAAATAAAAAAGCTCAATATGATCAGTTTGGTCATGCAGCCTTCGATGGTGGTGCTGGTGGCCAAGGTGGTTTTGGAGGTTTTGGAGGATTCGGTGGCGGATTCTCTGGAGGATTCTCTGGTGGCTTTGATGATTTAGGAGATATATTCTCTAGCTTCTTTGGTGGAGGCGGAGGAAGAAGAAATCCTAATGCTCCACGACAAGGTGATGATTTGCTACATAGAATGCATATTACTTTTGAAGAATCTGTTTTTGGTACTAAAAAAACAATCAAACTTCGTAAAGATGTGGAATGTGATCACTGTCACGGAACAGGTGCAAAAGACTCTTCATCTGTAACTGAGTGTCATAGATGTCATGGTTCTGGTCAAGAAGCTGTATATCAGGATACTCCATTTGGTAGAATCCAAAGCCAAAGAACATGTTCTGAATGTCAAGGACGTGGAAAAATAATTAAAGATAAATGTCCACACTGTTTCGGTAAAGGATATAACAACAAAGAAGTTGAATATGAAGTTGAGATTCCAGCAGGAATAAGCTCAGGACAACGAGTTCGTCTGCAAGGTAAAGGTGGAGCAGGAGAAAACGGTGGTCCAGCAGGAGATTTATTCATTGAAGTATCAGTTTCAAGTGATTCATACTTCCAACGTGAAGATGATGATATCTATACAGAATTAGAATTATCACCAGCCCAAGCAGCTCTTGGTACAAAAGTAGATGTTAGAACATTAACTGGTGTTATTGAGTTAAATGTTCCAGCAGGTACTCAACACGGTAGAAAATTCCGTTTAGCTGGTAAAGGTGTAAAAAATGTTATGGGATATGGACAAGGTGATCACTATATTGTAGTATCAATAAAAATTCCTAAATCATTATCATCAAAAGAAAGAGAACTATACTTACAATTAGCAAAACTTAAAGATGAAAAAGTAGAAGAAGATGAAAGCTTCATTGATAAAGTAAGTAGAAAAGCTAAAGACTTATTTGATTAAAAAACTCGAGCATATTATATGCTCGAATTTTTTATTTCTATAATCATTAACTAAATGTTCTTTTTTTTTAAAAAACATTTGTAAATTATGTCAACAAAAACAAATAAAACGATTTCTAATTTTTGACAATAAAAAATATTTCTGTTAAGATAAATTTAGTAATTAAATATAAAACACTGGGGGAGCCAATGGCTGAGATTACTTTGTTAGACCCTTTGACCTGAACTAGATAATACTAGCGTAGGAAATGTGAATAGTATCTTAGAATATAATTATAGACACTTTCTACTGTTAGTAGAAAGTTTTTTTATATTTAATTTGATAAATTTTTGATGTCTTAAATTTAATAATAAAATTAATTAAGGGAGGCTAATTTATGAGTAAATTAGATATTGCATTAACTATAGCTGGAACTGATCCTACAGGAGGAGCAGGAATAATGGCTGATTTAAAAAGTTTTCAAGCCAGAGGTGTTTATGGAATGGCTGTTGTAACTAGTGTTGTCGCACAAAATACTCTAGGAGTACAAAAAATACATAATGTTCCTTTGGATATTTTAGATGCTCAGCTTAACAGTGTTTTTTCTGATATTACACCAAATGCGATAAAAACTGGAATGTTGGCAAATGTAGAAATAATGGAAGTTGTGAAAAAGTATTTATCTAAAGATATTGCCTATGTAGTTGATCCAGTTATGGTAGCGACAAGTGGTGATAAACTAATTGATAGTAATGCGAGAAATCATTTGAAAAATGAAATATTATCTTTGGCTACAATAATCACACCAAATGTTCCCGAAGCTGAAGAAATAGTAGGATTCAAAATAGTAACAGAAGATGATATTAATAAAGCAGGAAAATTTATTTTAACAGAAGTAGGATGTAAATCTGTAATTATAAAAGGTGGACATTTAGAAGGTAACGCTAAAGATTATTTATTTACTAGAAACGATTCGCCTCATATATGGGAAAGTGAAAGAATAAACACAAAACATACACATGGAACTGGATGTACTTTTTCTGCAGTAATTACTGCAGAATTAGCAAAAGGTAATGACTTAGTTACTTCAGTAGATATTGCTAAAAAATTTATAACAGCAGCAATAAAAAATTCACCAGAAATAGGTCATGGAAGTGGTCCAGTTAATCATATAGCATATAAGGAGTAAAAAAATATGAGCAGTTTAAAACTATTAAAAGAAAAAGCACCATTAGTTATTTGTATAACTAATGATGTTGTAAAAAACTTTACAGCTAATGGGTTAGTCGCATTAGGTGCCTCACCAGCAATGAGTGAGTTTAAAGATGATTTAGAAGATTTATTAAAATATGCAGGTGGACTATTAATTAATATTGGAACACTTACAGATGATAATTGGCAATTATATCGTGATGCTTTAAAAATTGCTGAAAAATATAATGTACCTGCCGTACTAGATCCAGTAGCATGTGGAGCAAGTGCATATAGAAAACGTGTAGTAGATGATTTATTAGAAAATTATAGAATATCAGCTATTCGAGGAAATGCAGGAGAAATAGGTTCATTAGTAGGTTTGGATATAGCTTCTAAAGGTGTAGATAGTGCTAATGTTGATAATATTGGTGAATTAGCTTTATTAGCTAATAAAAAATATAATATTCCTATTGTTGTAACGGGAGAGGTTGATGCTATTGCAGTAGCTGG
>ERZ773018.334-NODE-334-length-29823-cov-21.926062_pt1 | contig 29823 bp, 20 predicted proteins | sample MGYA00580840_ERZ773018 | MGnify/ENA primary metagenome ERZ773018 (study PRJEB29015, sample SAMEA2738125) | human oral metagenome | biome: human oral; feature: human-associated habitat; material: saliva | place: China | collected 2256 ... | reverse complement strand
AATCTTAGAGAAAAAGTCTGACTGATGTCCTATGCTCAGCTTGATCCTTTGGTAATTTACAAGAAAGAATCTTTTGAAAAATTCCAAGAACTGCTCGCAAATATTACAAATAACACAGCATCTTATTTATTAAAATTAGATTTTGATGCAATTGCAGTTCAGCAGTCAGGACAACTTATTCAAGAAGAAAGTAATGAAGAAAAAGTAATTGAAATTCTGACTTCAGCAAGCAAAAATATCCCTCAACAAGCAAGTAAACCTGAAATCGAAGTCCAAGACAGTAGGGCTCAGATTTTTGAAAATAATGATGATTTTGAAGTGTTTGAAGTAGAGGAGTGACCTGCTCAAAAAGTTATTAAATCAGAAGGAAAAATAAGACCTAATGATCCATGCCCTTGTGGTAGTGGGAAAAAATATAAGAAATGCTGTGGAAAGGAATAAAAAATTAGTAATTTAATAAAGAGAGGCAAAATACCAGAATACTATAATGAATATACAAAAAATTGAACAATATTATTCGATCAGAACTTAAAAAACAATTGTATACCATTAAATTTTGTAGAACTAGAATATGATCAATTTTTGGATGCAAGAAGAGAGCTAATGATAAAACTTATCAAAGAATATTATGAAGATATTACTAATCTAAATCAACCGTTAAAAGAAGTAGACTATCTTCCAACTATACAAGAATGAGAATCAAGAACAGTAGAATTTAAATCATCACTAAGATGGGATTGTTATCAATCAAAAGATAATCCGGCATTAAAATTCCAAGTAATAAAAACAATTGCAGCACTATTAAACACCGATTGATGAGTTCTATTTGTATGAGTAAATGATGAATGAGTAATATTGTGAGAGGAGAATGATATTAACACGTATTGAGATAAATCATGGGGTTCATTGCTTAAAGATGTTGACAACATAATTGCAACAAACTTTTCTAATTCTAGAGCATTTATTAAAGCAGAAAAAATAGTTATCGAAAATAAAGAAATATTGTTATTTAAAGTAGAAAAATCTAATGAACCTGTATATGTATATTTTACCTATAACTGAAAAAAAGAATTTTATGTAAGGAATGCTGTATCTTCAATATGACTAGATGTTGAAGATACAACTAAATATATAAATACTCATTTTAAATATTAGATCACAATTTTATAACAAACTACTGTATCAATGTGAATGTTCTCAAAGTTATCAAAAGTTTTCCCCTCATGAAAAAAGTGAAATAACGCGGAGGATGACAAAATGAGAGAAATTAATATAGAGGAAATTAATAAAGTTGTAAATCAGACTTTACCAGGAGCTTCTCTTTTGTATAGAGATGTGAATCTTAGTAAAAATTTTGAGAAACGATATACACTATGACAAATAATTAAAGAAAAATGATTTGTAGATTCTACATATAAACATTGATGACTCATTACAACACATAGATATACAATAATATCAAATCATATGATGGATATGAGTAAATTTGAACATGGTACTAATTGGTGATTAGTCGTTGCAAATAAAGACTCTCATTTTCAGGTGATAGATATTTATAAAAAAAATTGAAAAACTCTTATTACACTACTTCATTTACCTGATGGTAGTTGGAAAACATTTCAATGAGTTTTATTGGATTTAAATAAATTAATAGATACTCCAAGGCAAAGGTTTGAAGAGGATCTTAATTCTGATCCAATACCAGAAGTAACAACAGATGAATGGTTAGATAGATGTAAATTCCCATTATGAATGGATGATGACTGAAATTTATTTCCAATAGAAGATTAATCTATTGAAAAATATAGTAATTTTGTTAGAACATATATGCAAAAAGTCCGTCAACGGAAGTTTTGTATGGCAAAGAGGAGTCGTAAGGCTTCTTTTCTTTTTTTGAAAAAAGTCTGGACTTTATCAGAGGAATTATCAGTATAAATTCAGTTTTATTTATCTATATCAAAGATGTCACTAACTAAATGGAAAGTTATCTACGTTAATGAAAAATGAGAAAAGAAAGAAGAGATAATAGAATCCTTCAAATCTCAAATTGATTTTGCATTATGAGAAATTAATGAAGAAATGGAGCATTATGCAGAATACTGGGATATTATTGAATTAAAAAAGATATCAAACTAATATAATAAATTTTTATGTAGATTTTAAATGTCAACATATTGATGTTCTTTTTTTGCTTTGATTGATTGCTAATTAAAAAAAATGTGTTTATTTTTATTGATAAAATCCTTTAAATACCTATATACTGGGGAAATGGATATTATACTATCAATAAAACCAATCTATGCAGAAAAAATTCTTAAATGAGAAAAACTCTATGAATTAAGAAGACTTTTTACAAAAAAAGAAATTTTAAAAATTATAATATATGCATCAGATCCGATAAGTAGAGTGGTTGGAGAGTTCGAAGTTGAAAAGATTCTCTATGAATCTTTAGATAAGCTACGAAAAGAAACAAAGGATTATTCATGTGTTGATAAGAAATTTTTTGATGAATATTATAAGTGAAAAGAGTATTGATATGCCCTAAAAATAAAAAATCCCATAAGATATAAAGAACCAAAATTGATAACCGAATATTGAAAAAAGCATCCACCTCAATCATATTATTTCCTTTAAAAAAGTCTGGACTTTAAGCAGGAAATCATCAGTATAAATTCAGTTTTATCTGTTATTCTGCTAGAAAATGGAAAATAAATTACTTATAAAAAAATTATGCATGAGAAGATTTAGAAATCGTTATGCAAGTAACATCATATCAGAATAATGGGCAAATAGCCATCTTACTTTATGAAAAGAACTATTATGACATTCTAGCGTAACTACTACTCAAATGTACTTTACAGTTACCAATAACGATCTAAAGAAAACTCAACAATTGTTGAATTCAGCACAAATAGAGGAGCAGGAGTACATAGAAGAGCAGTTAGAACCTATGCCAGAATCTATTATTATTCCTGATAAATGATTATTTGAACTTATTCAAAAACAAAGACAACAAGCCTTGTTAAAAGGGATATATAGAAGGGGAGTTTCTTCTTATCCTTGATTTACAGGCTACTAGAATTAATTTATTTTGAGGTACTCCCCCGTTTTGAGTACCTCTTTTTTTTAATTAAAAAAATAATGAACAAATTTAAATCAAAAAAATTTATAAAAATATGAATATGAGAAAATTATGGACCAGAAATTTTACAGATAAAAGAAAAAAGAAATAAAAAAATCTGAATAAAAAAATTGAGAGAATATGCTAATTAATACAGAAAATACGATTTCAAATTCGTTAATTTTTTATCAAAAACCATCAAGTTTTTTACCACCTTAAATAAAAAAATGCTCAGATTTTTTTTCTCGTCCACATCTCTTGAATACTTACTAGTTATAACCTAGTATTATTCATACGTATTTTGGCTATGGTATTATGCAGAAAAATGGGGTAGTTTTACAATAGAAAATAGGTATGAACTGTATTTTAGATATAAAATTGTTGTAAAGTAATAAAATATTTGCATGAGAACAGATAAAACAATTTTTTTGATTTTCTATTGAAATGGTAAAATTATTTTCTATAATATGATCAATCGTGTGGAAATATTTGTTTATAACTTAGGAACAAGATATTCGGATCTTGATAAAAAAAGTACTATTACTTTGCACAAGATATATTGTGCAAGGTAATTTATTATATATTCAGCATATCTATTAAATTCATTGGATTATTACTAATATTTATAGTTTTAAACCAAAAATTTAAATAAAATAATCTTATTAAATGTAACATAAAAAATAAAAATATGATTGAAAATGATTCAGAAAAAGATGCTTTGAAATGCAGAAATCTCTTTATAGATTACATGAATGAATTTAATAAATTTCCTATAAACGATAAGAATATTTATTATTCACTTTTATATAATAGAGAAGAATTTAAGTTCTTTTTTGAATTTTACAATAAAGAATTATCAGCATTAAAAATCTATGAAGATGATATTTTGATAAAAGAATTAAATACAGTTTTCTCTGAATTTGTTGATTGAAGATTTGATATGGTTCATTTCATTAAAGAAACACCTTTAGAAATTGCCTATTTCTATAGGCTCTTAAAATTAAAAAACGTAAGATTTGTTATTCATTATGAAATTCCAGAATCATTAGAAAATTATATTCAAGAAGCATGAAGAGCAGGAAGAGATTGATGAATTTCTCAATGTATAATTTTCTATACAATAAAAGATATCGATGAAAATTTCAGACTTCAGAAACGTAGTGAGATTAATATTAAACAAGTTAAAAAGCTTGTTCAATGACTTACTCATAAAATGCAAAAATTCGATAATAATAATACAGATCCTCATCGTAAATATATGTCTTCTATTAAGCAACTTATCCTAGATTCTTCATGGATTGATATTAAACAAGATCCAGAAAGACGAGAAGAAGAAAAAGAAATTTTAGAAAACAAGATGAAAAGAACCTTATATTTATTAGAGAAGCTAGAATTTATAAAGAGAGAATTTAATCATACCAGAGTTTTTGCTACTTCTAAGAATATAAAAACGCTATCTGAAGGAATAGGAGTAATTAATAATATTCCATATCTATCAGATGAAGATAAAGATTCTGCTATAGAAATTTTAAAATTAATTATATCCTGAAGAATAATTTGTGTTGAAGAAATTCCAGATCAAATATGATTAAATCAATATAAAGTAAGATGATTAATAAATGTTCTACAGAGTTTAAAATTAATAGAAAAAGATAATGATGTTTCAGGAATTCTCAATATAAGTGGAGATAAAGTAACGACATCTATAATTTATTTTGAATTTATTAAAAAAATTATTGAAAAAGTTCTATTAAACATACAATGAAAAGTTTCTATTCTTTGAAGTCCAACATTTGTTATACAAGATTTTGATAGATATGAATTAAATACAAAAATATCAAAAGAGCTTGGAAAAGATACCTTAATAGAAGAAATTTGAGATATATTTAATTTTCTAAAGAATCTTAAATTTAATTCAGATAAAAGTAATGAAGAACAAGTTAATGATTCATCATTACCAGACCAATATGCAGAAATGGAAGCAGAACAAAACAATGAAAAAATTGTTCATTGAAAATACATTACACTAAAAAAAGACAAATTAACACTAAATAAATCGATTCTAGACCTCAAGAAAAAGGTTTATCAAATTTTAGATCTCTCAGGAAAAGTTCTTAGTTTCTGTTATGATATTTCATCTTCTTATGAACAACGCTCAAATAGGAATATCTATTTTGAATTATCAATGAATGAATGTATTCAAAAGATGAGAAAAAAAGTTGATAAAAATATTAAGCTAAAAGATATTGAAGAAGCTTTAGTATTTCTTCATAAAATGTGAGTACTAAAGATTCAATCGGGTTTATTTATGTATTGGACTAGTTATGTGTTTGACAAAGGGTTAAAATTCTGAAAACAATTTACCGAAGAAGATTTTATTATCTTCAAAGATTACTATGAAAGTAAGATTAGACAAGTTAAATATATGCAAGAATATGCTCTAATGCTAGCAGATAATAATAAGAATTCTGAGAGTTATCTTGAAGATTATTTTAATTATAATGAGTGTGAGTTTAAAGAAAAATATTTTCCAGGAAGAAAGGATTTAAATCGTCCTATGACTGAAGAAAAATATAATGTATTAATTAAAGAATTATCTAATGAACAAAGAAGTGTTCTAGAAAGAAAAAGAAGTAATGAATTAATTATTGCATGACCATGAGCTGGAAAAACAAAAACCATCGTTCACAAAGTCGCCTCATTAATTCTCAATGATGGAGTTAGAAATGATGAATTTTTACTTTTAACATTCTCAAGAGCTGCAAAGTTTGAGCTTAAAAAGAGAATAATTCAATTACTTTGATGGGAATGATATTGATTAAATATCCATACCTTTCATTCATATGCTTATAAGCTTCTTTGAAAAGAATATAAAGAAAAATGAGATAATGAAAATGTTATTAGAGATGCAATAAACTTTTTAAAAGATAATGATATCTAGCTCCCTTTCTCTGTTATCGTTTTGGATGGGTTTCAGGATATTAATGATGAACAATATCAATTTGTAACAACAATTAAAGAACAATCATCTAAAATTGAAGAGATGAGAGTTATTGCAACATGAGATGACGATCAGAATATTTACGAATTCCAAGGAGGTAATGTGAAATATATCAGAGCTTTTGAAAATGATTATAAAGTTAAACCATATTTCCTAACAAAAAATTATAGATCCAATCAAGATATTATTGATATTTCTTCTGCATTCATCACTCCAGCTAGGAATAGAATTAAAGCTGGTAAATATTTTGTTACAGCTAGAAAAGAAACTAAAGAATTGGGGAAAATTATTAAAATAGTGAAGTTTAATTGAAGTAATTATTGTAATGATATAGCTTATTATACTAAAGAAATAGTATCATCTCATGATGATAAACAAACACTTTGAATCCTGTGTTATACTAATGAAGAAGCTTTAAAATTAGCTCATCTCCTTAAGAAAGCATGATATAATGATGTTCAAATAGCTCTAAAAGATACGTGATACACCTTAGATTTATCAATAGAATTTTATAATTTTATTAACACTTTCAAAGATTTAAATGAGGTAAAAAGAGAGGATATTAAAGAAACTTATGAAAAATTAAGAAAGTATTATTGAGAAAATAGAAATATTAAAAACTTATAAATTGTAGTAAAAGAGCTATTAGAATCTTACAAAAAGATTTATTATACAGAGATTGTAGATTTCTTTAAGTGAATGAAAGAATCTGACCTTTCTAAGCAAAGCAAGATAATTGTATCTACACTTCATCAAGCTAAAGGAAGAGAGTTTAATAGTGTAATTTTGGTATTTGATGAAAACTATAGATGGAATAACTTAAACGAATACGATGCAAGAAGAAGACTAATTTATGTAGGTTTAACAAGAGCTATGAATAATCTAATTGTACTTTGAAAAGATAGTTTTTCATTTTTTAATGAACTCTATAAAATATTTACTAATAAAGAAAAAAGTAATGTAATAAATAATTGAGATTGAGCTTTCATAGATTTAGTAACATGATTGAAAGATGTTCAATTATGATATAATCATAAATTTGATTTAAGCCTTAGTTACTTGCCAATTTGAGAACCATTAGAATATACTTCTGAAGGGCTATATCATAACTGAAAAATGGTTATCAAATTTTCAAAAAAAATCAAAGAACAATTGCAACAATACTTAGATAAATGATATAAACTATGGTTTTATTTGAAAAAGAAAAAAATATTTGAAAAAGAAAAAAATCTGACTATACTTTTAACAAGAGTTTTCTCACCTAGAGCTTCAGATTTATATTTTTCTTTCAAATCATGCAAATAAAAGAGATAAAAATCTCTAATCTTCTTAGTTTTCCCTATATAAATCCAGATAATTTTCAGAAAATGACTCCTATTTCATTTTATGGAGAAAATGGTTATCAAGGGACTAAAATCTTCATTGGAAATAATGCCTCAGGGAAAAGTAACTTTATTAAAATCCTAGAAGAATTTTTTGCAACCTTAATTAAAGATTTTTCTTTTGATATGAGTTTTTCAACAGAGTCAAACATCTCTATGAGAAAAGCGATCCAATCAAGAAATAATTATACTAAATATCTTCAAACAAATAATCAAACTCCCAATCAACCTTCTATTTTAGAAATTTCTCTTGAATTATCTGATGTCGATTATGAAAATATCGGATTCGTCTGCAAATATGTTTCTAAAATTAATAGTATCTTAGATAAATATAGTAAGTTAAATTTAAAATTTCCTGAATATAAACTTCAAACCTTACTTGAACAGCCTCATACACTTACACTTCATGCAAGTTTTGATGAGAGAGAGCAGGAATTTACAATTGATGAGTCAAAGCTCAATGAATATCAGCTTTTTATTTTATTGTGTATTAGATACCAAAAGCTATTGCAAATCGTAATTGTAATTTTTAATCAATATGAAAAAAAACCTGAAGAAAGAAAACGATATCTGTTAAAAAGAAGTTTTGCTATTTTGAACAATAATAGAAGCAATTTGGATTTTAAAAATTTTATTAATCCAAACGAGATTATTAATGATTTAGAATATTCAAGAAATAGTTTAGTAGGATATACCTGATGTATTTATAAGATTTGGAGTATCTTGGAGAATTTCACTCAGAAGGAACTCCTCTCCCCTGATCTTAATCAGCAGGAAAAAGCCATTGATGAACGCCTCAAAAAATCTGATTTTTTCGTAAGTTTGAACTATATAATGAACAAATATTTTGATAAACAACTCAGAGTTGATTATGTAAATGGAATGATCGGATTTTATATGGTAGATGAAAAAGAAAGAGTTTTTTATTTTAACGATCTTAGTGATGGAGAAAAATCTCTCCTTACGATGATTTTTGCATTATATGGGAACAATCTCGCTGATGGCTTTATGATTGTAAATGAACCAGAATTGCACCTTCATCCTCAATATCAAAAAGAACTCGCAGAAGTTTGCGAAGAAATTAGTGATCGTATTGGAACCCAATTTATTATTTCTACAAACTCCTCTCTTTTTATTAATGAAAAAAATCTGACCAATGTTTATAGAGTGTATAAAAACAAAGATCAGAATTCCCTAATTTCCGCTCCAAAAATTACTGTTGATTATGATGATGCAACATTAATGCATATGCTAAGATTTGAGAATCTTTCCAAAATTTTCTTCGTGGATAAGATCATTCTGGTGGAAGGAGATACGGATGCTTATTTTTTTAGTTTTTATCTTAATTATCTAAAAACTCAGCCTGAATGGAAAAATGTGATTCGTGATTACGAAATTATTAATATCAATGGAAAGGGATCCTTTTCTACTTGGAGAAGATTTTTAAGGAAATTTAATATCAAAAATTACTTTATTGGTGACTGGGATAATACTGTTGATTACTGATTTTTCTCGAGAGCAGAGCTTAATAAATTTTATCTTTTGGCAAACAAACAGATAAAGAAACAAAAACCAGAAAAGAGATATCGTGATTATTACAATAGACTTGTACAAACCATATTAACCTTTGCTCCTAAGAAACATAAAGCTATTATTAGGGGTATTGAAAAGCTTTATGAAGATCAGGTATTTATCTTGAAAGAAGGTGCGATAGAAACCTATGTCCCACTTGAAAGAAAAGGTCTTTCTTATATGGCATATTTTTGTAATACATATTTTTATGATTGGCTTTTAGATGAACATTTTGCCTCTCAGAGAAAAGAATTAAATCAGATTATGAAAATTATTTTTACCTCTTCACTCTAATAGCTCGCATCCCTCACTTTCTCTTCCCTTTCGGTAAACCTCATAATTTCTTTCTCAAAATGAAGCTCGACCTCCCCTACGGCTCAGTTTCTATTTTTTCTGATGCAGACATCGGTCGCACCTTTCTTGTCCGTATCGGGATCGTAATAGTCTTCTCTATGGAGCATCAAAACCGCATCGGCATCCTGCTCAATCGCTCCTGATTCTCTCAGGTCGGAAAGTTGTGGCTTTTTGTCTACCCTCTGCTCTACCGCACGAGAAAGCTGAGAAAGTGCGATAATTGGCACTTCAAGCTCCCTTGCAAGCTCTTTAAGTCCTCTTGAAATCTCGGAAATCTCTTGAACTCTATTCCCAACGAAGACCGTTCCATGCATCAATTGGAGGTAATCAATGATCACAATATCTAGTCAGCCTTTTTCTATTTTTAATTTTCTGAGTTTAGATTTGAGTTCTGGGACAGTCAAAGCCCCCTTATCATCAATATAAATCTGAGCTTCTCCAAGCACTTCCATTGCCTCCCCCATTTTCGCAAAGTCCTCATTATCTAGGTCACCTTTGGTGATTTTATACATCGGAACGCTAGAAACCTCCGACATAATCCTATCAACGATAGATTCTGAGCTCATCTCCAGCGAAATCATCACGGCAGATTTTTTCTGTTTGAGAGCAATATCGGTCAGCACATTGAGGGCAAAAGAAGTCTTACCCATAGACGGTCTTGCTGCAAGAATAATCAGTTCTCAGGGCTTAAATCCCGTCAACATTCCATCAATCCCCTTATAACCGGACATTACTTTCTTTTCGTTGAATTTCTCAGGGTTGTCCACAATTTCCATATACTCCTCTATTCTCCCTTTCAGAATATCTCCAATAGAAATAATGCTGTCTCCGACTTGGTTTTGCGTAAGGTCAAAGATTTTCTTTTCAATAGCATCAAAAATCTGAATCGTGTCTTTCTGTTCGTAGACTTCACCTGAGATTCCCTGACAGACTTTCAAAACCTGTCTAAGAAGTGACTTTTCTCTCACGATTTTGCTATATTCTCAGCAAGGCTGAGTAGAGAAAAGGAAGGTAGAAAGCTCGTAAAGGTAGTCCGTTCCTCCAATCACATCCAGATTTCCATTTTTTGAAAGTTGATCAGAAACGGTAACGACATCTATCGTCTTTCTTGCAGTCCAGAGCTGCTGAATTGCCTCATAGATGAAGCTATGTTCCTTTTGATAGAAATCTTTATAACCCAGTTTATCACTATCATAAATCCACATTGTCTCATTATCTAGCAAAACTCAGCTGATTACGCCTTTTTCTGCTTCAACATTATGAGGAGGAAGATTGATATTTTCTATAACCATAAAATAAGGGGAAAAATGAAATAAAGCTTTTAGGGGAGAATTTTCTAGGAAAGATAATAAAAAAAAACAAACTAAATGCAAGATGAAATTCAGTTCAGAATTGACTTTTCTTTTAACTTTTCCACATTTTTTTAACATTATTTTTTTTAAAGGAATCACTTAAACAAAAAACTAATTTAATAAAAAAATAATCTTGAAATTCAGAATTTTTTTTCTATATATAGCACTATATATAAATAAGTGCTATTTACCTTTCAAAATAAGAAAAAATGAACTTTAATAAACTTACCATTAAAGCAAGCGAAGCTATTCAAGAAGCTAATAGTCTTTGTTCAAACAGAGGGAATAATCAGATTTTACCTGAACATTTGTTCTTTGCTATGATCGAACAAACTGATGGTTATTTACCTGTAATTATCAAAAAACTCTGAAAAAACTTAGAACAGATAAAAGCTGAAACCATTCTTCTTTTGGATCAACTTCCTAAAATTCAGTGAGCCAATCAGATTGGAATTAGTTCAGATCTTAACACTATTTTAGAGCAAAGTGAACAAGAAATGAAAACACTTGGCGATCTCTACATCACGACCGAGCATTTTTTCTTATCATTACTTAAGATTGAGAATCCAGTAAAAAAACTTCTTGAAAAGTTCGATATTGATTACACTATGGCAAAAAATACTATTCTTCAAATGAGGAATGGAGAAAAGATTGAAACTAACGATCCTGAAGTCAGTCTTGAAGTTTTGTCTAAATATGGGAAAGATATCACACTTCTCGCTGAAAAAGGAAAACTTGACCCAGTAATTGGGAGAGATGATGAATTGAGAAGGGTTTTACAAATCCTTTCTCGTAGGACCAAAAATAATCCAGTCCTTGTATGAGAACCTTGAGTATGAAAAACTGCGATTATTGAACTTCTTGCACAGCAAATTATTAAAGGAGAAGTCCCTGATCTTTTGAAGGATAAAAAAATTATTGAACTTGATATGGGATCTCTAATGGCGTGAAGTAAGTATAGATGAGATTTTGAAGAGAGATTAAAAGCCATTCTTAAAGAAGTAGAAAAATCTGAAGGACAAATCATCTTATTTATTGATGAACTTCATACAGTTGTGTGAGCGGGGAAAACAGAAGGATCTATGGATATGGGAAATATGCTCAAACCTGCACTTGCCAGAGGACAAATAAAAATTATTGGAGCTACAACATTAAATGAATATCGCCTTTATATTGAAAAAGATTGAGCATTAGAAAGAAGGTTTCAACCAGTTATGGTTAACGAACCTAGTAGAGAAGATGCACTTTCCATTCTTCGTGGTATCAAAAAAGCTTATGAAACTCATCATGGTGTAAAAATCACTGACGATGCTGTTATTGCTGCAGTAGATCTTTCAAGAAGATATCTCTCTGATCGTAAACTTCCTGATAAGGCGATTGATTTGCTAGATGAAGCATCTGCTAATGTAAAAATGAGTCTTGATACGATGCCAGAAGAAGTACTTCAACTCGAAAAAAAAATTAATAAGCTTGAGATAGAAAAACAAGCTTTACTCAGAGATATTGAAAAAAAATAAGGAGATTTATCTCTGGAGTAATGCCCCTGTTACTGTTCATCCCGTTTGAAGTGGTGAAAAAGTATACTCTTCTTTTAGTATTTCAATTGCTTCATCAAAACTTTTCTTTCCACTTGGAGTAGTTCATAACTTCTTATAAAGATCTGATTTTTCTTTAGGATCAGTAATTTTTCCGTTCACAAGGGTTTCAATGAATTTTAAATCTTTTGCTGCTTTTTGAGATACAAATCTTTCATTCCCATTAACTTCAATCATTTTTAGTCAAAATAAAGCTAATAAGGAAGAAAAATCTGATTTTGAACTACTATAAAGATCCCAAAAACCATCGTAAAATTTATCAATTGTCGTATTGATAATTGCTCGATCTGCTTCTCAAACTGAAGGAAGATTTAATCCATTAGTATAATCTACATTGAAATATACCGCTCCTAGAAAATGATTTGCTTTTAATAATTCACTAAGTTCTTTTAACCATTGATTTTTTCTTGTATCAGATTCAGTAGAAAGGAAAGATGATCTTGAAGCCTTTGAAGAATATTTTTCATCATACCAGACCGCAGTTGTTCAAACTTCATCAATAAATAACGGTTTTCAAAGAGATTTTAATCTCTCTAAGGTTTTCCATTCTGGATCATTCAGAATTTGTCCTGGATTTTTCCAAAGTCTATTACTTGTAGCTTTTCATCGGTTATAAAAGGTTACTCCTACAATATCTACATAGGCTTCTCCTGGAAAATAGTCCTCAAAATGATGACATTTTTTATCGGGTTTACACTGAATGAGTTTTGCTTGTTGAGAAGGTTTTCAGAGAGTTGGCATATCCCAGTGATTCACAGAAAAATCAAAAAGAATATCCTTTTGATCTAACCCAAGAGAGCGAGAAAGCTCCCATACATGAATCCATGCTTTTTTGAAGTTTTCAGGACTTGAGCCTCGTGGGTACCAACCACCATTCATTTCATGCATTGTCCTGAAAATAACCTTGAGTTTAAGTCTTTTTATCGTCTGGAAAAAGAGCTTATATTGTTCATCAAAAGCTCCAGCAGCAACTTCTTGAGCAGAAAAGTGATTTGGAGAAACTGAAATATGATAGATTCTCTTATTTCAGAGTTGTTGATTCATCTTTTCCAACTCTTGAATAACATCTTGTCTCTCTCGAGGATCATAGATAAATCCCACTAAAGGCAGATAGAGATTATAGTCTTTCTCAATTTTTACAATATTTTCCACGGTATTATCTGTGGATTTTAGCCCTAGCACAAAAGCAAAAGTTGAAGAAGGAAGGAGAAGAAAAAGTAACAGTAAAAATCAGATTTTTTTCATTTCTTAGGTTTGCTATTGATAGAAATAAATATTCTTAAAATTTAATTTCAGCTTATGCATTAACTTTCTAGTTCCGTAAGTGTTTTGGATACTTTCCATCTGCAATCAAAGCATCAATATTTTTACTTGTTGCTTCTTTATCTTCCTGATAAGTTACTCCAAACCATTTGGCAGTAGTCGGCAAAACAGGAACAGACTGTCCTTCTTCGTTAATCAGTCTTGTGATGACTTCCGGCATATAAAATTCAGTTTTTGGTTCGTTGAGATTCTTTTCTAAAAAATCAATGAAATATTTCTCATAAAACGCTAAACTTGCTTTGGTAAATCCCATCATATTCATAGAGCAAAGATCCTGAGGATTAAGTTCATAGGTCGTTCCATCAGAATTTTCAGCAAGAATTTTCCCTTCAGATTTAAAGATTTTTTTGGTTTCATGGATTGCTTTGAGATTGCCTTTATCATCAAGTTCGCACATTCCCCTAGACACCGTTCCAAAATCTGAAAGCACCTCTGAAAGCTGGTATCCTACGATACAGTTTTGCTCATGACTTTTCAAAAAGCCAGCCAAAATCTGATAACTCTCTCTTCCATAGAAATCATCAGCATTAATCACGGCAAAAGGTCCATCAATCAGCTTTTTGGCAGCAAGGACGGCATGTCCGGTTCCCCAAGGTTTTTCTCTCGTCAATGGGCAGATGAAGCCTGCTGGAAGTTCATGCATATCTTGGAAGGCATAGCTGACCTCCATTTCCTGTTCAATCCTTGAACCGATTCTGCTTTTAAATTCTGTTTCAAAGTCTTTTCTAATCACAAAAACGACCTTTTCAAATCCAGCTTTTTTCGCATCAAAAACGGAGTATTCCATCAAAGTATGCTCGCCTGTCCCAAAAGTATCAAGCTGTTTAAGTCCACCATAACGACTCCCCATTCCTGCGGCAAGGATTACCAGAGTTAATTTCATTTGCCATAATATTATAAAATAAAAATGCTTTTTAAGATGAGAGGGATAAAACAGAATAAAGAATTTTATTCGAAGCATAAGTTTTCATTCCTCCTAATTCTTTGTATTTTCATTGATAATAAAGTGCGGATTTTGGAATAATAGCTCTTAAAATTACAAGTTCAGCACCAGGTGGAATCTGATATAATTCTAAATCAGGATTATTAATTTTATCTGTCAAATAAATAACAAATTTTTGTGCTGAAGTTATGTCACAAAATGTATGATAGAATCATTTTCAAATCACTCCATCAATTCTATAATCGGTTTCAGGATTTGTTATTTTCGTTTGATAAATTTTATTCAAATAATAGGACTCTAAGTTAATTTTATTGACTAAAAAATACTGAAAAGCTGGAGGACAAACAAAATAAGCATTTTTCCATTTCACCATTACCTTAAAACATGTAATATTATTTATGGCTAATAGAGGCTTGTTTCTATTCGTAATTAACATAATTATTCCTAATAAATCAATAAGCAAAAAATATTGCAATTATAACTCTCTTGTAAACTCTTTAATTTTTGCCTTAGCTTTTTCGTTGTTTTGTTCGTATTCTAGGACATTAAAATAGTATTTCTTAGCATTATCTAAATCCCCTGCTTGTTCATAAAGTTCTGCAGTCGCAAGGAGATATTTTGGATTAGTCGGTCTGAGTTTGATAACTTTTTCCATATAAGCAAGAGCTTCCGTATTTCTATCAGTATTATAATAGATTTCTACCATCGTAAGATAGTATTTTGGATTATCATTTTTTAAATTAATTGCTTTTTCTACCAAAAGTTCAGAAGTTTGAATATCTCCTGTAACAAAATAAATCTCTGCGATTTGCCAAATTACTTTGTGATCAGTAGGGTCTTGTTCTGAAATTTTTTTGAGAAGAGGAAGTGATTTTTTATAATTTCCAAGTGTAAAATAAAGATCTGCAAGAGGTTTTAAAACTCTAAGTGCCATATCATCAATAGTAGTTGCTTCAATTAGTTTCTTTTCATAGAGTTCGACTTTCCCCTCATTTTTTAGAAGTTCAGCTTCAAGTAAGAGTGTATCAAGCCTCTTCTTCTCTTTTTCTACCATATTCTGATTATCTTCAGTTTGCTTTACAAGTTCGGAAGTCATTTCATCATTATTTTTTGAACAAGAACTCATTTCTTCATCTGAATGAGATTGGACATCTTCAGATTCTTTTTCTGGTTCTTGCAGAGCAACAAAAGATCCATATTCACTATTTGTAATAAATTCTTCCTTTTGTTCTTGAAGTTCTGTTTTTATATGTTTAAGTTCCTTATTTTCCTTAATAATTTGAGCTTTTTGTCTAAAATAAGAAGAAATTTTTCTTCACAACCAGTAAAAAACAATTCCACAAGGAATTACTACAAGAGAAATACTAAGTCCCATTCGAAAATAGATCAAAACTTTAGTTCACATACGAATAGTCATAATAAATTAAAAGCTATCATTTTCTTATTTTTCTTTTTCTTTTTGTTCTTTAAGAAGAGTAAGAGGAAGTCTGAGAATTCATCATTCTTCTGTTTTGATCACAACCTCTTTTGTAATGATATTATATGAACTTACAACTCATTTTTGATTTGATCATGGACATTGAATTTTTGATCCTTTTTGTGGAAAGTCCTTGTATTCCTTCATATAAATTTCCAGTTCATATAACAAGCTACATTTTAATTTTCAACATCTTCCCTTTAATCTTTCAATATCTCTTCCTTCAAGTCATTGCATAGCTATAGATTCAACCTCTACACTTGGCAAAGGGCCAAGTCCTTGGCATGCAAACTCCATCCCACAATCAGCACCTACAGCATACGCTTTTGAGTTGGGGTCTAACCTCATCATATCTCTTGCTCCGACTTGAAAAAGAAATATATTTTTCCCGATTTCTTGTTTAAGTTCTCTCACAAAATCGCTAAAAACATATCTTTCTTCAGAATAAAAATAACAATAAAGCTGATCCATTAAAGGATTATATCTTGCAGTAATGGGCTTAGAACCAGGAAATGTAGCTTTAAATTTTTTTTTAAATAAAGGAAAAAGTTTAAGTGCAAATTCCTGTTGCTTGAGAAAATCACTATTTTCTTCAGGATTCAATTTTTTGGAAAATTGTGCAGTTTTCTCTTCAAGAGGTATAGAGTATCAAAGTACTGTTCCAATAGATTCTTTCTCTACTCCTTTTTCTTCTAAAAAATATGAAATTTTATCTCCATGTTTTAAATCCTTACTTATCTCATCCGGGATATTGAGGATTTTTAGGTTTTTATTGAAGAAATAATCTAATACTATGGTCATAATAAGTAATACATAATCAACAACTAAAAAATCGGAAGATTTATCTTCTATTTTATGAAGATTCTTTCATCATTTCAGAGAATTCCTCGCTAGAAAGATATTCTTTCTCTAAAAGAACGCCCGCCATTTGATGAATCAGAACTTCGTGATCTTTCAGAATTTTTTTTGCTTTTTTATAGGCATCAGCAAGGTAGCTTTTGATCTTTTCATCTACGAGCTGTGCAGTCTGTTCGCTATAAGGATTGATAAAAGACTGATCCTCCCCTTCTTTGAGGTAATTGATCGGTCCAAACTCCTCGTCCATACCGTATTTGAGGATCATATTTTTGATAATAGTAGTCGCTTTTTCAAAATCATTAGAAGCACCAGTAGTGATCTCATCTTTTCCGAAGAATAGTTCCTCCGCTGCCCTTCCTCCAAGCAAAGTTACCACTTCATCAAGGAATTTTGCCTTGGAATAGAGGTTTTTGTCTTCTTCTGGAGTGGTCCAAGTCACCCCCAAAGCATGCCCCCTACGAACGATAGAGATTTTTTCAATCGGATCAGCATTTTCCAAAAGATGTCCGGTCACGGCATGCCCAAGTTCGTGGTAGGCAACCAGCTTTTTCTCTTTTTCTTTCATAGATTTCACTTTTTTCTCGGGTCCCATAATGACTTTCTCAAGTGCATATTCAAAATCTTTCGCTTCTAGTACTTCTCTATTGGACTTTGCAACTTGTAAAGCAGCCTCATTCACAACATTTTCAATATCTGCACCAACCAAACCGCTCGTTCTTTTCGCAAGCGATTCAAGATTGACCTTTTCATCTACTTTTTTTGATTTCAAATAATATTCAAAAATCTGAATTCTTTCCTCCAGAGTTGGCACGGAAACGAAGACTTTTCTATCAAATCTTCCTGCTCTAAGCAAAGCAGGATCCAAGGTATCAGGCCTATTAGTTGCTGCTATTACAATGATATTCGTGTTCTTATCAAAACCATCCATCTCAGTCAGAATTTGATTGAGGGTTTGTTCTTGTTCCTGATGCCCTCCGGTATAACCATTTCCTCTCTTCTTTCCGATCGCATCAATTTCATCAATAAAAATAATTGCTTTTCCTGTAGCTTTAGCTTGCTCAAAGAGTTTTCTCACCTTTGCAGCTCCCATTCCAACAAGCATTTCCATAAATTCCGATCCAGAAGCTGAGAAAAAAGATACTCCAGCCTCCCCTGCTACCGCTCTAGCTAGCAAGGTCTTTCCTGATCATGGGGCCCCATAAAGCAACACTCCCTTTGGGGGTCTAGCACCGATTTTTTGGTATTTTTCAGGTTCTTTGAGGTAATCTACAATTTCAATCAATTCGTTCTTGACCTCGTCCATTCCTGCAATATCAGTAAATCTAGTTTTGGATTCAGATTTTTTGCTTTCTTTACCTACTTTGATTCCGAGCATACCCCCAGCTCCGCCCTTTGGCATAATAAACTTCATCCCAATCACGAGAATAATGAGGAAAAAAATCAGATATCCCACCTGTTCAAAGAGTTTACTCCAAAGTGAAGACTCCTCATGCACAATTGCAACCTCAATATCTCAAGTTAAAGCCACTCCAAGATCAATCAAGCTCAGAGAAGGAGATTTCTTAGTTTCATAAGTTTTGTAAGTTTCGGTTTCATATTCCTTGGCAAAGAAGCTCTCTTTCCCTTTTTTGATAAGTTCAAAGCCTTTTAGCTCTTCATCATTGGTAAGCGAAATCTTCTGAAAAATTCCCTTATGATACTGCTCTAACCATTGGTTGAGGGAAAGTTCTTCATTGTCCTCAATCACCTGAACTGTTCCGGTATCGACTCAAAAAGTAGAAATCAGACTATTATTTTGGATAAACCTTAGTCCAATAGACATGAGAACAACAAAAAGAAGTCCATAAATTCGCCATTTATAGGTCGAAAAAGCAGATTTTTTTTCTTTTTTCATATATAAGTAAAAATTATAGTAAAAAACACTTTCTTATAGTAAAGTCAAAAAAGATTGCAAGGAAAGAATAAAAAAGGAATCCTAATATTTTTTAGAGGAATTAAGACAAAGAATATATCTTTTATTTGGATAATTTTCGTAATAATGAAAACATGCGAAAGTGTTTTTTTATTTTTTAATTATTTGACTCTCTGGAAGAAATATATATCTTTACATAAATTTATTATCTTATATCTCTATGTATCATGAATACACAGAATAAGAATCAAGAAAACATCAATTATCTTGGTAAAATTGTAATTTCTGGAGGAAGAAAAGCAAAAGTTATTAATGAAATTCAAAATCAGCTTGAAATTGTTTTCCAGGAAAATGGAAAGTATCAAGGGACAATTGTGATACTAAAAAAAAGAGAAGTTTCACTTTTAGACAAAAGAAAAAATCCTGAAAAGCATCCTCTTTCAGCGGAAGAAAAGAAAATTGAAAGATACTTAAATGATCTTTCAAGACAGCCTGAGGATATTTGATTATTGGCGAGGCTTAAAGATACTCTTTTAAATGCAGAAAAAAAATGAAATGATATAACTAGATATCGAAAAAAATTCGATGAAGCTCGTGGAAAATATTATTTAGTAATGATAAAAGAAACTTTAAATAATCTTTTAAAAAATCATGAAGATATAAACTTATTTTTTTCATTTGAAAAGTATTTATTTCAAGCAAAAGAAAATTGAGCCGATGTAAGTCAATATGAAAAGATTTTCTATGAAATGTGTGAAAAGTATTATATAACAGATATTGAAAATAAATTAAGCCGTCTTCAAAAAGATGTTTTAGATAGTGGAGCATTTATGTGATCCACAACCCGTATTGAAAGAGCAAAGGAACTTTGAATTGATGTGGGTGAATATGAAAAAACTTTCTATGAGATTAACAAAAAACGCTCTTTAATAGAAGTTGAAAAAAGATTGAAAGAATTTCAAACATTCACTTTTTTCTGATCTATTTCTTTATTTAAAGAAGCTATAAACGATGCAAAGAAATTTTGAAATAATGTAGATAAATATGAAAAAATTTTCTATGAGGTGGCAGCAGAATATTACTTAACAAAGCTTAAAAATAATTTTAATATCCTTCAAAATAATCTTCTAAATAAGGAAGCATTTGAATCATGTAAAACCTATATTAAAAAAGCACAAGAAGATTGAATCGATGTGGACCAATATCAAAAACTTTTTCCTGAAATTTCAAAGAAGCATTATTTAGCTACTCTTGAAGATATCTTAAAATTTTTTCAAGAAAATCCTAGTTATCATTTCAAAATGGGGTTATTTGAAACCTATATTGAAGAATCAAAAAAGGCTTGAATTGATATAGGTAAATATGAAAAGTTTCTTCGTGAATTTTATAAAAATTATTATTTAATAAATAGTGAAGAAGAGTTAAAAAAGCTGGGAGAAGAGTTAAAAATACTGGAAAAATATCCTAAAAACAGTGACTTTCTTGAGTGATATGTATCACATCTTCAAATTATGATTGAAAATTGAATTGATGTATCTAAGTATACTAAAAGATTTCAGGACTGTCTTGTAAAATCTCGAAAAGCTAAAGTTGATACGGCGTTTCTTGAAAATTATCCAGAGGTAGATAAAATTTATAGACAAGCAATGAAGTCTATAGAAGGTAAGTTCGTATTTGGATCTTAAAAATAAGATATTTCTTTTTTTCCTCTCCTCATGAGAGTTTTTTTATAAATCAAAAATTAGATTACATCTGAGTCCAAACGACTCTTTTCTCTCCATCAATATCTTTGAATTGATAAGCTTTTACTCTAATCTTATCACCGATATTATAGTACCTTTTCCAATCTACACCTTCAGGAACGACAATTTGCTTTTTGTGAAGTAGCCCTTCTACCCCTTTGACCGTGATAAACATTCCATAGTTGTAAATCAGCTTCACATAGCCGAGATATTCTTTCCCAAGCTGAATGTCATTGACAGTAAATCCGCCTTGGTCAGTCGGGCTTTGGGGAAGATCAGCTTTTTGAATTTTTTGAGAAGGGGCTTTTTTTTGCTGAGCCTCTAAAAGTTCAACATTAGGGATGAATTTAAGGAAATCTGTCCTTTCAGGGTCAAGACCAGCTTTTTGGTAGATTTCTTGGAGTTGCTGTTCTACTTCTTTTTTTGTCCCAATCCAAATGGTAAGTGGCTTTTTATTATCGCATTTTTTCGTTTTATGCTGCCAAATACTCACAAAGAAAGAAAGCTGAGTCTTTTCATCAAGTTTTACTACTTTCCCCTTCTGAACCTGTAAAGTAGCGACTTCCTCAAGTCCTTGTGGCTGAGTGTATCGTATCATTTTGTGATTGCCTTGCTCAGTATCTACAATCATCGCATCAGCTGGACAATCACTGATCTTTACTTCTGAAAACCGTTTGCTATTTTGCTGAACCTGGAAATCTTGCAGATTTTTTGCTTCTTTCACAGAAAGACCAAGCCCCTCATATTTTGCTTGTTCTGCAACTTTTTCCTGTGCTGAAAAAGATTTTTTACTCCAAGCATTCATTAAAGTTTCAAGCTGTTCTCTCTCCATTGCATACCTTTGACGAGATTGGTTTCTGATTTTTTCAATATATTCTACATCTCCTTCAGAAGTAAAAGGAGGTAAAGTTTTCATACTAAACGGATCTGAGGAGATTCCATCTACCATCAGTCTTGTATATGCGGTAAACTTCGGAAGAGAAATCAGATCATTCGTACTGACCATCTCTTTAAACTGTGAGGTCATCACGGAAGCATCGTCATATCCAAGGGTAAAAGAGAAGATCGTTCCTACATTTCCAAAAATCGCATCTTTGATCGTTTCATCAAGCTGAGAGGTATATTGGTTGGCTACAATCAGAGAGAGTTTATACTTTCTCGCTTCTGAAAGAATCGTCGCAAAGGATTTGGTCGCAAAATTCTGAAACTCATCAATATAAAGGTAAAACGGCTTTCTCAAGTTTTTTGCCATATCGGCTCTTCCCATCGCATCAATCTGGATTTTTGTTACCAAGAGTGAACCAATCATATTGGCATTATCTTCACCAATTTTTCCTTTTGAAAGATTTACGAGGATAATTTTCCCTTCGTCCATCGCTTTTCTAATGCTGAGTTTCGTTCTTGGTTGTCCAAAAATATTCCTGACAAGGCGAGAAGAGAGGAACTGTCCGACTTTATTGGTGATCGGTCCTACGGCTTCTTCTCTCTGTTTATCCTGCCATTTATTAAACTCATTATTCCAAAATTTTAATAATACTGAATCTTTGATATGAGAAATCACCTCTTCACGAAACTCTTTATCGGTTAAAACTCTCAAAATATGCATCAAGGTTGCATTTGGATAGTCAATTACTGATAAAACCACATTTCTCAAAATATATTCTAGCCTTGGACCTCGGGAATTGTCAAAAAGTTTCTGAAATGTGGAAACAACCCCAGAAGCGATTCTGTTTTTTTCGTCTTCATTATCGGCTTGCAAAAGGTTGAATCCGATCGGATATTCCGCATCTCCAACATCAAAAAGAATCACATCATTGATACGATTTGAAGGAATATATTCCAGCAGATCATCTACGAGCTCTCCATGTGGATCCAGCAGACAAAGCCCATTTCAAGCCCTCATATCAGAGATAATCATATTGTTGATGAAAGTAGATTTTCCGGTTCAGGTCTTACCCACGATATACATATGCCTAAATTTATCTTCTTCACGAATTCAAAATCTAATATTATCGCCCCTATAATCCGTATCTCCAAGAAGGGTAAGCTCCTTTGCTGGCGTATTATCTGGCGTAGGAAGCGTGGTTGGATAAGGTAATTTTCTATAAACGGTATAATCTAGACCTTTAATAAAATTGATTTTTGTTGGGAGATGAAAAACATTGATCGCTTGAGAAAAACTTACTGGCATCCATTCAGCTTTTTCTTTTTTAACAAAACTTCCATTCGCTAAAAAAGGTGCAAAAACTGAGTTGAGAAGAGAGGAAATATTCTCTTTTATATACACATCTTTAGTCTGAATACTATACCAGATACTCATAAATAAATCTTGCTCAAAAACTGAATTTTCCGAACCTTCCTCTTTTTTCTTCTCTCCCCCTCGCCAAAGATAACTAAACACTTTCCCAAAAAAGCTGAATAATTTAGTCAATTCATCCTCCTCAAGCTTGAAAGTGTATTCAAAAGCAATCTTGAGCTGTGAATCTCTATCTACATTTTGGAAAACCGCGAAAATATCACTCATTGGATCAAGATAGGAACCATCTTTGGTAAATTCCTCCTTAGTTTTGAAGATCCCGGACATTTTTTTCCCAGAGAAAAAAGATTCCTTGATCAATCCAAGATACACCCTCTCCCCTGCTAAACAAATACGATCACTCTTTACAAGATCGGAAGTGGTAAAAGTCGTATAGAAAGTATTTTGAAAATATACTTGAAAATCTTTTGGCAATTTCACAAAAAGCTGAATATCATTACGATTTCCACAGATAAGAAAGCTAATTTTTTTAGATTTAAGAGAAATAAGATTTTTTATTAATTTTTCCCAATGCCCCACTCAAAGTTCATTGTCCTTGAATGGTTTGATTTGAAGATACAAGTATTTTGATGTTGGTGTTTGTGACATTATTCAGATTTTTGTTTTTGAAATAAGACACTTTTATTATATCAATTTTTTTTAAAAAAGCAAGATATTGAAAAAAAATTACTCCTAATTTAAAATCCTCATTCATAATAAAAGATACAATCTTTCTTGAAAAAAAGAAATGAAACCTTAACATAAAGGTAATTTATCTTTTCTGAGAGATGATGAATAAAAAAATACTCTTCTTTATTGGAATGCTTATTGGAATAAGTCCAGTTGCCACTTTTGCAAACTCTTGAAAGAATCATGACCGACAAGAAATTAGTTCTTGTATAGATTTCAATAAACAAATTAAACAGCTTCTTAAATACAAAGCTCTTCAAGAAGAAGAATATGAGATTAAAAAGACTTATCCTTTATTTTTTAATACTTGAGAAACTCATAGCACCAGCACTACGTTTATCCCTCTTTATGACAAAAAAAATCAGATTCTTACGATTGTTCAATGACCAAAAGAGCCAGGAAATTCACTTATCAACCTTAACGCTGTAAAAAAAATCGCAAAAATTAGACTTCCAAAATCTTTTTACGATGTTTCAGTACAATTCTTTTGAGAAAAACTCTTATTGATTAGTGCTTCACAAAAGGTAAATAATAAGGATGAAAGTTTACTTCTGATTTATGAAATTTCGAATGCTAAACTCGCTCCTGTTCACCTTTTCAAACAAACTGGAAAGATTGCTAAAATTCACTTACAAAACGAAAAATTTTATCTGATTTCAGTTGATGATATTTCTAAAACAACCCTTGAAAATGTCGTAAAACATAAAGTATCAGAAACGGAGCTTTTCCCTTTATTAGAGCAAGGTTTATCCTATGGCTTACCGCTTACTTGATCTAAATCAAAAGTATGTCGCGGATTAAAATATTTTTTTGATGATAAATTGCCTAAAGCTTGGAGCTTTCTTGTTGTTGACCTTAATATTCCGACACAGGAAAAGGAACATTATACGCTCTTCTGAAATTTTGAAGATTTAGTATTTTCTCAAGATTTTCTCTATACCAGTCAACATAATAATGAAAATCAGACGCTTATTCAGAGATTTTCTCTTGAACCGAAACTCAATTATCAAAAATCTTCGCTTCTTAGTGGAATTTTGCTCAATAATGGTATTCTCCCAAGAGGCTCAAAAAGCAGTATCATTACGACCTTATCTAGTGGAAAATTCAATCGTTATCAAGTAACTAATTTTGATGCTCAATTTTCTGAGGTGGGAAGTAAAGAATTATTAAGTGGAAATCTGACTTTTGATGGAGCAGAATTGATTGGCGATATGCTTTTCTTTACTCATAAAACTGGAGCTCTCCTTGCAACCAGAGATCTAGGGAAAGGAAGTTCCCCTGCTAGTCCTGAACTTAGTCTTGAGTGATGAGAAAAATTCCTTCTAAATGAAAATCCGTTTTCTTTTCTTGAAATAGAAGAAAACGATGGGAAAATCAGCTTTTCTTTTTTTGAAGAAGAACAATGAAAACTAAAAAAGATAAAGACCCTTTTTTATCAGCAAGGAGGGAAACTTTTAGAAACTTCTCTTTGGGATCGTGAGAAAAAGATCCTCTTTTTACCTACAATTAAAGAAAAAAATCTGATCTTGAGGGAGTTCTCTATTGATGAGAATCAATATAAAATTAAAGAAGTTTTTGCAAGAAAATATCCTTGGATATCAACTCAAAAAATAAATATGGAGAATTTCTCTGAATTTAGTTATGCAATTATTGATAATTATCTTGATATTTTCTTGCCAAATCAAGCCGAAAAAATGAAAATTTTAAAATGGTAAAAACTCTTTCATAGTTTATTTTCACTTGTAATATAAAAAGGAATTGCTACATTCCTGGTGTACATTATTTTTTTTATACTGATAAAAATTATAAAAATGAAAAAATTCTGGAAGATGCTAGGAATTGCATTCCTAGGATTCGTTTTCCTAGGGGGGGGGCGAAGTTTGTTTAGCTTTGCTCAGGTAAATGTCGCAAGTAAGACTTTTGATCTGTGAACGAATGTTGATGGAGTTTGGGATCAGGGTGCGCAGACTTTGACTGTTCAGCCTCGTTGAGCAGGGACATGAAAGATAGTAAAGACAAACTGGAATACTATGGTGAATGCTCTTAGTCTGAAAACAGAGGAGATTGCTAAGGTAGAATTTAAGCAAAATGTTTGGTTCCCTGATGATTCAGATGGCTTGTTTGCTGACTTTAAGAGTCAGATTATTTTCCCATCAAATCAGTATACGAGTAATGTTTGGTCGACAATGAGTATGTTTCAAGGGGCGGTGAAGTTTAACTCTAATATCTCCAACTGGGATATGAGTAATGTAAAGAGGATGCAGCATCTGTTTGATTGAGCAATAAGCTTTAACCAACCAATAGGAAACTGGAATACGAGCAATGTTGTTTCCATGGATTATCTGTTTTATTGAGCAACAAATTTTAATCAACCGATAGGAAGTTGGAATACAAGCAAGGTAAAGGAAATGAGATGAGTATTTGGGAATGCGAAGACCTTTAATCAGGATCTTTCTGGTTGGGATGTGTCAAAAGTTGAGAATATGTATGCGATGTTTAACTGAGCAGAGCAATTTGATGGAGATATTTCTACTTGGAATACCAGTGAAGTAACTAATATGGCTGGTATGTTTGGAAATGCAAAAAGTTTCAATCAACCAATAGGCAACTGGAATACGAGTAAGGTTACTAATATGGCTTCAATGTTTTATTATGCTCATAAATTCAACCAACCAATAGGAAATTGGAACACAAGTAAGGTAACCAATATGTATTCAACTTTTCATTGAGCAACCGTTTTTAATCAACCAATAGGAAACTGGAATACGAGCAAAGTAACAGATATGTCCTTTATGTTTCATATAGCCAGGGATTTCAATCAACCGATAGGAAATTGGGATACGAGTAAGGTTACTAATATGAATAGTATGTTTCGTCAAGCCGTAAATTTCAATCATCCAATAGGAAATTGGGATACTAGTAATGTGACTAATATGCTTATGATGTTTCATTGAGCGTTAAATTTTGATCAGCCAATAGAAAATTGGAATACAAGTAAGGTAACTACCATGCAGTCTATGTTTCAATGAGCGCCAAAATTTAATCAACCAATAGGGAACTGGAATACCAGTAATGTGACTACCATGAAAGCAATGTTTAATAATGCAGTAAGCTTTAATCAACCGATAGGAAGCTGGATTACTTCTAAAGTAACTGATATGTGAGGAATGTTTTGAGGAGCCAAAAATTTTAATCAACCAATTGGGAATTGGAATACGAGTAAGGTTACTAATATGAATGGTATGTTTAGTAATGCAGAGAATTTCAATCAACCAATAAGAAATTGGGACGTCAGCAATGTTACTACTATGGATGGAATGTTTGCAACAGCGAGAAAATTTGATCAACCAATAGAAAACTGGAATACGAGCAAAGTTACTAATATGCGGCTTATGTTTAATAGAGCATCAAGCTTTACTCAAGATATTTCAAAATGGGATTTTTCAAAACTCATTACCATCCCAGGTATTTATATCAGAGAAGATGGAGCACCTATTCAACGATATCCTAGTGAAAATTATAAAAAACTTTTAGAGGCTATAGATGCTAATCTTTCAAATCTTTCAAATCTAAAAAATATACAAATTCAATCTACCTATTGTACCTTCTGAGGCTTGAGAGATAAATTAGTAAGCAAAGGTCTAAGTATTTCATATGATAAATTTGACTGTAAGCCAGAGTTTCTAATCACGCAACCGACATTACAAAGTAGTGGAGAAATTACGGATACAAGGTTTACTTTTAAGAGTTTGTATCCATTGACACAAGCTGATCTAGATGCTGGGGTATTCTCTATTGATTCAGCACCACAAACTACTGTTGATCACTTGGATTGTAAACTTGATAATTCAGATGATAAAGTTGCACATTGTACTATTAAAATCACCTCAACAGATGAAAAACCAAATGGAAAAATCTGAATTAAATTTTCGAAAACAGTTGAATGAGGAAGAGAGATTAAAGCTTCTGTACAGGCCAGTGGATATCTCATAGATACTCAAGCTCCAAAACTAGCACAACTTAAAATAGATACCAATAATGGAACTGAGATTGATAAACCAACTATTTTTCTTTCAAAGCTCCCTGATGATCAATGAGCAGCAGGAACAGAATATTGTGATGTGTTGTATACAGGTTCCGATTGAAAGGAAAAAACTATTTCTCATTTCCCAGTACATTCTACTGGAGAGAAAATAGATCTTGTACCTTGAGAAGCCGTTCATACTCTGAAAGTAAAATGTTATGATAAAGTAGGGAATTATGATATAAATACTATCAAATTTCCTCCGATTATTGAGTTTTCAGATGATAATATTACACTCAATAACATAGAGATGACCTGATCTTTTACGGTTTATTCTCCAAGTAAAAATCCTATAACAAAGATTGAAATTGAAGATCCAGATTGAACCCAAGTTCAGCTTTGAACCTGTACTTCTCAGGAAGATAATGGGAAAAACTCTCCTTGGAAAAATTCAAAAGATAAACCTGTAATTTGTACATTTACTCGTGTTACGAAGTCTTGAACCGTTATCATAAAAGCAACAGATAACACTTGAGCAGAAGGACAAAATGGCCAATCCTTCACAAAGGACACGACAAAACCAACAATAGATATTCAGCCAGAACCACTTTTAACTTGAGGAGAAATTCCTTTCATTATTACTATTACTGATGATCAGGGAATTGATACAGGTGATGTTAAAATTACTAACCCTACTACTTTAGATCATAATGATTTTAAATGTACTCAGGAGTCAAAGAATTTTGTGAAATGTAAATTTACTGCAGAAAATCCTATTATTAATTGAGAAATTACTCTAGAAGCGATAGATAAAGCAGGAAATAGTACTTCCCTAACGAAATCTGGATATACTATAGATCAAACAAAACCAACAATTTCAATTCTAAAGGCTAATCCTACAACAGATAAATTAGAGGTTTCATTTTCTACAAAAGATGAATGATGAGCCGGAATAAATACCAATACTATTTCTTATGGAGTAGCAACTGATTCTAATTGTAATGATTATACTGCCATAGAGTCACTTATTCCTTGAGCAGGAGCTAATGAGCCATTTAGTTTTAACTTTAACTTCTCTGATGGAAGTCAAAATGAAAAGTATCTTTGTCTTTCAGTTACCGATAAAGTCTGAAAAACAACACAAGTTTCTTTGTGAAAACTCAACTTGAATGTTGCTCCGACTCTTTGAGATGAATCTATAACTCTTGATGAAAATACTCCAATTGGAACCGAATTTTTTACTCTTAATGGAGTAGATTCAAATAGTGGAGATACTTTAAGCTATACCATCATCTCAGGAAATACAGGAAATGTATTTAGTATTGATGCTAATAAACTTAAAGTTAGTGGAGCATTAGACTATGAAACATTAAGTGGATACACATTAGTAGTTCAAGTAAAAGATCAACTCTGACTTTCATCTACAGGAACATATACAATTACTTTAAAGGATATAGATGAAACAGTACCATCATCATGAGGAGGATATAGCTGAGGAGGAGGAAGTTCACATAGTTCAACTTCATCATCAAGCCCATCAACTTCAACTCCATCAACTGAACAGAAGAAACCAGAAACACCGGTGAAGAATGAACCAGTAAAGACAGAGCAAGTAAAAACAGAAATCTTCAATCCTACGATCCAGACAACTTGTTTCAATCCACTTGATAAACAAACGATAGATCAAGGGAATAAGATCAGTGAACTGCTAAGAATAGCTCATCAGATGCTTTACAGTTACTCACTGACTAAATGGCAAGGAACGAAAGACTTTGCTCCAGAGAGAAGCTTAACCAGAGAAGAGGCAGCAAGATTTATGACAGAATTTGCAACGAATGTTCTTTGTAGAAAAGCAAGTAGAACCTATAATGATCACTTTACCGATCTAGAAAAAGCAAATCCAGAGTTGTTGCCATATATCAAGAAATCTTATGAATACCTGATCTTCAACGGAGATAGTAATGCAGAGGGAAAGAAGGAGAAAACGACCTTTAGACCGAAAGAGTTGATTACCGTAGGAGAACTTTCCGCGATCATGACAAGATTAGTGAGAAACGAACTCTTGGCAGAGGTACAAGGAGATCGATCAAAGAATTATAGAACCTATATCAATGCTATCACTCCAAAATCAGACCTAAAAAATGAGGTAAGAGGAACAGTAGCAGAAGTGATCTATGATCT
>ERZ773018.331-NODE-331-length-30056-cov-8.696110_pt1 | contig 30056 bp, 36 predicted proteins | sample MGYA00580840_ERZ773018 | MGnify/ENA primary metagenome ERZ773018 (study PRJEB29015, sample SAMEA2738125) | human oral metagenome | biome: human oral; feature: human-associated habitat; material: saliva | place: China | collected 2256 ... | reverse complement strand
GGATATCTAATGTTTGGAAATGTTGCCATGATTAACCTGCGGCTGCTTTAATAGCATCCCGCGCACCTCCTTTATTATTTGTTACGGCTTTAACCATTACATCGATGATGTAATTTTCTCCATCAAATCTCGAGCTTTGTTGCTCGGACTCAAGGGCTTGGCCAGATTGATTGATGATGTTAACTGTAACGTTATTGCTTGCGGCGGCGCCACCACCTACTAAACGCCTAGTTTCACTTGCAGTATAAATACGATGTGATCCGGAGGATTGTAATAATTCCGGTCCGTTTTCACCTACCAGCATAAGTCCCGGGTTTGTTTTCCCCCCGGCAGCAAAACGATTGCCCGTAAATGCAGAACTAAATGAACTGCCGCCAGCAAATGATGATGTCCCTTTTGCAGCACCTAGAGAACCAATTCCGTTAACTACTCCGCCGAATAGACCTTGCAACTTAGGCATGACATATTGCTGGAACGTTAACTGAATCATCATCTTAATAATGGCGTTCGTCATATCCTTGAATATGTCCTTAATGCCTTTACTAAATGATTTCGTTCCTGTTGCCATAGCCTCAAGGTTATTAGTCCACGCTGAGTTGATGGAGCTCATTGTGCTATCAAAAGTAGACTTCGCTAAGTCAGCATAGTTAGTAGTCTCTTGCTTATACTGCCGAGCGGCTTCTTGCAAGCTTGTTTTAAGACTACGACCTGCCAACTCCCATAGCTTTTGCTGGGACTCTAACAGATTCTTTTCAATTTGCAGTCTTTGTGTCGCACTTAATTGAGCCTCTTTGACTTCGCTTCGTGCGTAATCAATGTATGATTTTAACTCTTCAGCAAGTAACGCATCCGCATCACTGCGAGATAACCGACCAAGCGTAACCATATTAGTTAAGTGGTCAACGGTTTCACTCGTTTGAGTGTATGCTAGCTCTCTGATTTTCTGCTCAGTATCAGAAGCCAATTTTAGGCGCTCTGCTTGAGCTTTCTTTTCAGCGAGTTCCTTATCGCCTACGGATTTAGTGTACTCACGGACATTATCATCAATTTGGGCCTTTTGTGCTTCAGCTTCAGCTTTGAGTAGTTGCAAGCGGTCGCCTGTACGTTCAAGATCGAGTTTCTTGATATCCTCGTTCATCTTACGAACACGGATAGTCTGATTTCGTTCAGCTTCAGCTAATCGCTTTTGATACAGCTCTTCGTTCTTAGCTCTAACTTGGGCAGTTAGATTTAACTCAGCAAGCTTCTTGGCATTTGCTGCACTACCTGCTAAGTCAGCAGAGCCATTCGATGTAGCACCTGCTAATAAGCTAGTATCTATATAACCAGTAACAGCCCCAAAATCACCTTCAACAGACGGCTTAGCAACTACTCCAGTACTAGAGTTAGCCCCAGTATAACCACCTGCACCATCACTAATGACAATATGATTATCGCCAAGTACAACCACACCATCTCCGGCTTTAGGTGTATACCCATCGCCTGCGTCATGCCATGCGCCAGCAGCTCTTGCTGCATCCATGATAGATGGAACATATCGAGGTACGTCCTTACCAAATGCCTGCAATACAGAGTCGGAGAATAACTTGCCGCAGTCAGTAGCCCATGTACCATCTGCACCTAACTCATATGCCTTACCGAGTTGTTCATTAGCTGCATCTAGAACACTCACGGCTTCGCCAGTAACGCCTCCGCTCAATCCAGAAACAGAACGGATGATATCACGGATATTCTTATTGTTAGCTTCATACTGATTCTTAGCAGTTAACTTATCGATTTCGTATTGACTGCCGTCAATTTGTAGGCTTTGCAAAGTAAGAGACCGATATAACTCAGACATACGCTCTACAGCGCTTGCTAACTTCTCAGCCGCTTGTTGAGTTTTCTTGGCAGCCTGTTCCTGGGCTTTAGCCGCTTTCGCTGCTTCCTCATTTGCCTTATTGATAGCTTCGGTATTCGTTAATCCGCCATTAGCAAGGTCCTCTTTCGCTTTTGCAAGATCTTCATCGAGTTTCGCTTTCGCAGCATCCGCCTCTTCTTTTTGCTTTAAAGCCGCATCGATTCTAGCGCCTTCTTCTTTTGTAGCTAAGCGGTCATTCTTTACAAGTCCAAACCATGCGCTATCCTCAATCCAATACCGAGTATCATGACTATCCTCATAAGCCTGATTTATACCATCAGTGGAATTCGTATTCTTGTGAATACGCTTCCCGTCAACATCTACACCCATATAAGAGCCGGATGTTTTTTCGTTGTAGCGAAAATCGAGTAATGCTTTCCCAGCCAGTCCAATTACCGTGGCTAATGTTACCCATGGACCGGCTGCCGCAAGTGTGGCCAATCGCATAAATCCGAGTGCACTGGTTAGTGATCTCATGACTATGATTACAGCCCCAGCTTCTGCACCGAATTTGACAATGCCTCCGATAGCTTCCTTTTGCTCGGCTGTCATCGACTCAAACTCTTTAGTGATGTCTAATACACCTTTTGCGTAATCATTAAACACAGGAACTAACTCATGTCCGATAGATACTGCAAGCCGTTTACCAGTATTTTCTAAATCCTTTAATTCACGATTTAGCTTTGCGGACTTAGACGCGGTATCATCGTCGATGATAAGCCCCATTGCTTTGGCACGTTCAGCCACTTTGTCCATCTGCTCAGCGGACATGTTTAGCATGGCGTGCATTTGATAGCCCGTACGACCGAAGAGTTCCATTTCGACACGAGTCTTCTCAGCCCCGTCCTTCATCCCTCTTAAGCGTTCTTGTATCATCTTGAACACTTCAACAGTATTCTTACCCTTGATATCTTCAAGCGTGTAGCCTAATTTGCTGAATATATCAGTACCGAGTTTTCCCTCTGCCCGAGCGACTTCCATTTTCTCTTTGGCCACTCCGACGTTTTTTGAAAACTTAGCAAAGGCACCTGCACTATCCTCCATAGCAACGCCCATATAATTGGCCACTGCTAATAGTTCACTGGTTTCTTTTGCCGTAGCACCGGTAATGCCTGATAACTTTTTAACAGCTACATCCCACTGGATAGCCTCCTTGGCAAGTTTAGCACCGATGCCTACAACACCGACACCGGCACCTATCGCCATGAGGTCATTCTTCATTTTGCCAAGGGCGGATTTGGCACCTTCGGCACTAGCTGTAATTTTCTTGAGTCCGGCTTCCGTATTTTTATCTGTCAGCTGAACGACAATGTCAATTAAATTATTGGCCATTCTTGTGCGCCACCTCCAATTCCTTGGCTTCTAATAATACGAGTAAGTCGATAAGGTGCGGTAGTGGCTCAATGCCGTAAGCCTTCGCCACTTCTAATACCGCTGGCATATCGAATCCTGCAATACCGCCTGAATGCCATCGTCGCTGCATACGACTAGCGTTGAATACTCGCATTGCTTGTCTCGTTCCATCTAATTGATGCGGGGAATTAAACTCACACTCCGAGCAGTCAAAATTCTGTTTAGTCTCACGTTGCATCTTGATACAATCAGAGCAGTATTTCGGTTTGTCGGAGTTGAGCCAACTCCACGCATCAATTAGTTTTTTTCGATTTCAGCCTTTTTTTCGTGCGTAAAGCGCATAGTGTCAAGCGCAACTTCCATAAGATCATTGTCTGGAGCTGCGTTGATTTCATCTTCAGTCAAGCCGTAGATGTGCTGCATAATCCACTGTGCAAGTTCACGAGAACGCAATAATCGTTCTGTGTCCGGTGCTTCTTCAGGAACCGGCGTATACAATGGGTCTAACCCGGATTTAATTAATTCGCCACGTTCAGCGAATGTCAATCCTCTTACTTTGATATCTTCAAATGCCATATCGGCACCTCCTAGTATTGTTCTTGATTATTAACTAATGTAATGATGGCAGCGGAACGACCAGCATCTGCACGGTAGTACGCTTTAAACGGCAATTCAATATTAACGCCTCTAGGGCCGTCGATGCCTGGAGATTGTCGTTCGTACACAAGTTCAGGCAATTTGAATGTAAGTGACCAGTCATCTTGTTCAAGCTTTAATTCCAAGCTGGATTCAGTGCCATTGACCGCCTTGTTCAGGAGGTCCCTGTTCTGAAAGAATGCCTTAATCGTACCTGAAATAGCCGCAATGCCTGGGTCGATATAAGTACGGAAACCTTTGCCACCGATAGCATAAGAATCGCCATCCAAGCCAAAGTCAAAGTTGATGTCGCAACTCAAAATGTTGGCCACAGTAACGCCGCCTTCTTTAATGGTTGCGTTTAGGTTTTGGAACGGTAAGAAATTAACCGCTTTTGCTGCAGCGTCGAATGTAGCTGATGCCAAAGTTTCCTTACACCCCATCACATCAACGGATGCAGTCAATTCAGCATCACCACCAAATTTAAAGCCTAATTTACTGATTCGCACACCTGAAAATTGTTGGAATACGTTAACGTCAGGATACCCCTGTTCAATAGTTAGTGACGGCATCGTATTGCCGATTTTAAATACGTGCTCGGACTTTTTATTTGGCGCTTGGCCTGTTGTATTAGAAGTCGGTTGACCAAATGCAGCTTTTAGCCAGTATCCGATGTCGATTACACCGACAGGTACGGTTAAACTACCGGATGTGTCGATGTTGCCACGGAATGGCGCTGCAGGATTACGATCACCACGAATTACTGTGGAGTCGTTTAAGTTTTGGCTAGCTTTTACAGAACTAGAAATAATCGGAGTGATTACGCCACCTGTTGATGGTGTTGTACCAAAGTCCGATTCAAACGCAATCGCCACATGGGACTGAGAGCCCTGTGCGCGTTTCGCTGTTGCCATATGCATTTCCTCCTTTAATATTCAATGTTCCCACCAATCACGTGCGGGATTTCTATAGTAGCTGTTAAACGTCCAGTGAATACTGGGCGCCAATTCATGCTATCAAGTTCATAGTCAATGTCGATTACTGGGAACGCCGGATTCACCTTACAAATGCATTCAATAATTAACTGCCCGAGATTATCCGATTCTAGCGTCCCATCATATCGAATAATATTCTTATCACGAGTCGCCCCTTGACGTACAATACCCCATACGACCATTAAAGAGTATGTGTAGGTATCAGCAAGCCCTTCGTTCTTATTACTCGGTAGTAATATGATGCAAGGGCAATCATCCTCAAGCGGAGCATCGACATCGTCGTAGCCGACATACAGTTGGGCCGGCTTTCCATATTTGTCATTGCAAAATTTAGTCAACGCCTCGTCGTTCGCTAGAGCTTCAGCCCATCGATTGACAATGCGTGACATCGGAATTGTCTGTTGCATCAAATCACCTTACCTTGTAGTTACGTCGAGATGCGGATTGTGCAGCCGGACCATAAATAGCGTAGTCGCCTATCTTACCCTCGATATAAGGTTTAAGTTTAGGTTGCAACACTAACTTCATAGGGCCATAAGTATGACGTGGCTGAATTTTGAACATCGATTTTCCCTTCGGTAACGGTACACCTGCAGCAAATAACTTCTTACGCATAGGCTCCGTAATCTGCTTGGTGTATCCTTCCTCGATACGTTCACCCAATCGTTTTGCCGAATTGGATAACCACCCAACTCGGACGGATTGTTTGCCCTTGTCATATTGGTATCCAACTGCATTCGATAGCTTACCTAGAGGACTGTATCCGATTGTCCTGGCGCTAATGCCCATATCAAGTAAGGCATTTCGCGATTTCGAGCCCCAGGCTTCCCGTTCTGCCCGTCCTCCGCTTTGATAAGCTTTCCGAAGTTTCGCACCAAATGCTGACTCAAATGCAGCACGTCGTGCCGGTGCCATGAAGTTAGGATACTTACGTCCGCCTGGTGCACCTGATCTAATTCCTTCTTTAATTTCCTTTTGCATCATCCAACCTGTGGATTTTAATGCCTTACGCATCCAGTCGGGTTTGGTTTCTACAATGAAATTCAGATACGGTGTGGCTGTGTCTGTAATCGTAATAGGTTCATTACTCATTACGGTCTCACCGCCCTTACGTTATGCACGATTTCAAGGCAATACATAGTACCGTCAAAGTTGGAAATGTGATCAACGTACCATTTCTCACCACTGATATACACCTCATCTTTTGGACGAGGTTCGGGAACATCCTTAGCACGCACCCAAATCTGAGCTTTATCAGCTAATGCTTTATCGACAAATCCGGAGCCCTTACCGTCATATTCACCGATTTCTACACTTGCCTTTATGGACTGACCTTTGTAAGTAATCTTTTCGCCGAATACAGAAAGCAGTGCATTAGGCCTATATCCTAATTTCATAGTGCATTACCTCCTATGGAGTAGGCGGGCGTATGCCCGCCCTTACATTACTTTTCTACATTAGGCCAAAGAGCTACATCAACGGTCTTAGCGCTTGCAGATTTTGCAGAAATGGCAATGCCCAATACTGGATTTGTGTCTGTTTTAGTTGCACGCTTTTGCGTTTTATCAAAATACACAACATCACCTACCGCGAATGCATCTGCCACAACCGCATCAACTGTAAAGCATCCTGTGACCTTAACCGCACCGATTGCACCAGGCGCAATATCAGTTATTGCCACGCCGTGCATTTTGCCGACAGGGACAATGTCCCCTACGACAATCATATCGGATGCTGTATTTTTAAAATCAATACGATCTAATTCTTGAATGAATTGTGCCATATCTAGTTACCTCCTAAATCAATTACTAATTATTTACCAGGGTTTTTATACAAACCGCGGAAGTCGAGCGCAGTTGCGTTGCAATCCATTGCTACTTTGTACTCGATGCCGTCAACTTTAAAGCCTGTTTGTGTTTCCAATCGAGGTGTTTCAACACCGTTCAAGTACGTTACTTCGATGGTTTGAACATCTGTAGGACGTGCGGCTAAATACCATGCGTGTGGATCTGTTAATGCCGCATCTACGACGATAGTGAATCGACCACCGAATGGATTAACCGTATCATTACTACGAACAGGGTCTACAGTAGATTTAACCAATTGATATGCCAATGCTTCGAGTTCTGGCGGAATAATCAAATACGTAGGCGCGATATTCAAATTGCGATTTTCGCCAATGTGCTTTTGACGTCGCATTGCTGCTACACCTGCAGATAAGGATGCGACACTTAATTCAGAGCCTGCGGTTGCAACGTTATTTCTATCAGCGCTGAATAGTGCTTTACCATCACTCAATACAGTGCTGCCTGTTAACAACCCATACACCATGCTGTTGATAGTGTCTTTTGCAGAACGGCCGAATTTAGAAGCGATATCTTTGAACACACCCAAATCATCATTGATGATAGCTTGTCGTGTTAAGCTGAATGTACGACCGTATGTTAATACACGAACGTCGTTACCAGCTTCTTCCAACTTAGAATCCTTGAATTGTCCGCCTTCAGGAACGAGTTTCAATTCAGCTGTTTCGGAAAGTAGAATACGTTTTGCCGGTTTGAAATCACGGTTACTACCTTTGCCGGTCCATGTATCGAATGTAGCCGGTGCGGTTTCATAGCCTTGTACCAAGGACTTATTTGCTACGTTAGACAAAGCAATTGGGAATGTGGATGTGGAGTTAATCGCTTCACGAGCCAATTCCAATCGGTCGGCATAGTTAGCGGTTAAGCCTTCGCGAACTAAGGACTCGCGCGCTAACTCCATCAAGGACATAGAACGGAGTTCATTTGCACCAGGTGCAGGATTTGCGACCGGGATGCCCGCAGACATCATCAAAGCGTCCTGCATAGCCATGCGGAACTTATCAGAATCTGCTTCGCCGACTTTAATGGATACTGGTTTATTGCGTTCACGCAACGCATCCATTACCGCCTCACGAACTTCGTCAACAGATTTGCCGGATTTGATAAATTCATCTACGCCATCAACATCGAAATCACGGCATAAACTTGTGATTGTGGATACACGTTCACGTTCTGCCGCAATCAACTTCTTAGCGTCATCTGCATTAAAACCTTTAACTCCGGACTCTGGTACTTCCGGTACTACTTGTGGCACGTTTTGCTCAGTGCCTTTTGCTTTTGCATCACCTTTCATAGGTTCCTCCTCATTATCATCTACACTTCTGCCTACCCCTACACTTGGATCTGCAGGGACGGACACAATACTAATTTCCAACGGTTCCCAGTCTGTGATTACATAACCCGGACCAGTAAATCGACCGTTGGAGCTTTTAGAATCGGAATCAATTAATTCCTCGTATCGGCTTATGGAATACCCGACACTCACGCCTTGTAGCGTGCCTTTTATCACTTTTTGATAAATTTTTTCAGATTCATCATCTTCATCGAATCGGACAATCGCTTTACCTCGATTACCTTCAATCCACGCTTTATCAATATGGCCAATAACGGCACTACGGTCGTGATTGAATAGTGCTACACCCAAACCATTATTAAAGCGGTCTAGGTTAATGCATCCGTCGTCATGACACAATATCTCTGTTCCGAACCATCTTTCATATGGCTCTTCAGAGGAGAAGGACAATTCAACGGTACGATCATCGTTCGCTTCGATATTTGTGATTTGCGCCTCTCGGGCATATTTACCTAAGAGCTGCTTCTTTGCAAATTTCCCCACTAGCTATCATCTCCTTTCATATCTGTGGTGGTATCATCCGCTAGATTCGTTATGTCCCCATTCATATCAAGGGCAACACCCAATTCCTTAATACGGTCTTGTTCCAGCTTCCGCTGTTCAAGCACTTCTTCCCAGTCCTTACCAGATGCACTACATACGTCCTCGAGCGTTGTGAGTCCTGCCTTAATGGCTTCCTTGTTAGCATTAACTTCCTTAACAGGGTCAATCCAAGACCAGCCTGGAGCTAACCACGCTACTTTCTTATAAAGTTTTGGGTTTGCTGCATAGTCATTGGCCGGGATAATTCCCTTTAGGTAGCATGCTTCAATGAAAGCCCGCCATACAGGCATACAAAAATGCTCAATTATAAAACGCTGCATCTGCTTGAATGATTGCTGGTCCTCCAGCATATTCTGCCGAGCTGCGGAGAAGTTACCACTAATGTTGCGCGTCACTATGTCCGCGCTTAGGCCCATGCCCGACGCTATGCGTCTTGTTTGTGTCGCTGAGTATTCTGATGCGGTTCCTGCATTTCGCTTAGGTTCCGCAAATGAAATTGATTCACCTGCACGTAGATGTTGTATAATCCCTGGTGCCATTGAACGAACTTTCTTACCTTTACCATCTGTTTTGTTGGCAATCATTGGGTTGTTTCCGGTATTACTTGTTACGAACGCTCCGAAACATGCGGCTACACGAGCCGCTATAAGGTCGGCATCCATGTATTCATCTACGTCGTGAATACGCTTTAATACGAGGGCTAACATACTAACCCCGCGCAGTTCACTAGGTCTGCGAGGCTTATGTAATAGAAAAGCCCTATTACTTGGTAGCCTTGCCTCGTTAAACGACCGTATTCCTAATGGGTCTGTTTGGAATACGTGATATGCTATTGGTCTTCCGTATTTATTAACTTCCACTCCATTAACAATACTATTGCCATTCTCGCTTACCGATACGGCTCCGATATTCTCGCCCTCGATAAGCTGTAATGATAGTGGTATATCTGTACCTTCGGAGGTCATATTGACTAAGATTTCTCCATCATAGACCATTCGACGTAAAGCCATTTCTTGCAATTCGTAGAACGTTGATATTCCTCGGATATCCGCATTCTCCTTATCCACCCAATCTGACCAAGCCTCCTCAATTCTCTTATTGAGTCTTTCATTCAGCTTTCCTGCTTTGGTCTTGATTTTGCACTGCGGCTTTATGCCCGTACCTACTACATTTCGTAGTAATGCCAATACAACACTTTCAGCAAGGTCACTATTAAGTTCTGCTGCACGTGCACGACCTCGGATCAAATCACGTTGGCCTGATGCTACTTGTTCAGCTGTACCAAATACTGGCATCCAGTCGCCACTCAATCGGTCTGTTGACGCCGCATCATATCCACGTTCAAGCGAACTACGGAAATACGCTCTACGGGCAGCTCGTTCTGGATTGAAATATGCTATTACCTTATCGAGTATGTTCATCGTCGCTCCCATGACACGTAGGATGTCGTGCTATTACCTTCCTCATCATCAACGCGAGACATTAATTCACGTTCACGGGCATATAATGTCGGCAGGTCGTGCGTCTTAAATCGCTTACCACCTACAGACATCTCAGCGTATCCATTCGTCTCAATTTCCTCGATTATCGTTCGAATACGCTCCAAGTCTTCTCTTGCGCTCATGGTCTCACCTCCTTCTTAACTAAACCAACCTCGACTATCTGCATTAAAATCTTCAGCATCCGTATCTTCGTCCTCCTCATCGGTATCCAGATTATATTCGGGTAAATATTTAACACCTACCGAGTCCGCCACCATGGCGTTGTATACACACGTATCCAACAAGTGATTCGTTGGATGACTGGTTAGCGGTTTCCATTGCACTGTAACTGCCCCCGTCTTCACATTTCGGATTTCTTGCTTTTCCTCCGATCGGAGGTGCTCCGAATATTCCTCAGGGCAATCCTTAAATAAATGGATTGTGCCAGGCTCATTGGCTGGGCGTACCATACGTGCAAATATAAAGTCTTTCCAGTAATCGGTATTTACTACGTACAGCTTCATACCGCCGATGACGCCCTTCTCGATGCTGCTCATCTTATATGGCGGAGCTAGAGGACTGTGCGACGAATCACCTTTAACCGGCACGCATACTTCTGGGTACTGTGCACAGTACTGATATACTTCGTCTGTTCGATAACCACTATCGATACCAGCCCTCATAATCTTACGGGCTTCGCCATACTCTGATGGATATTCTCTATCAATGAGTATCTCGGTTAAGTCTGCCCAACTACTTGCTTGGCCATAATCAACTAAATAACTTGATACACCATGAGCGTAGGCTCTAACTTCCCACCAGAAATAATCCTGCTGTACGTCAACAGATGCAATGAGTAATGGTGCGTGCTGAGGCACAACACCTCGAGGAACTTCCGATTGCGTAAACACGAGGTTCTGCGTGCTTTTAGTTTTCGCAGATTTCCACGGCTCCGCTAATCCAGAGTTGATAAAATTCATCAACTCACTTGGCTTATCCTTTGATTTAACAAACTCATATGCCACATCGCCAAAGGTAACCCATGGAGAGTAAAGGGATGACATATGATAGGCAACCGACCGGACAACTCGGACTTGTGATTCATTCACCGCACGCCATTCACCTTGCCGGAGCATATCCATCTTGTACTTATCATCAATACGTTGCTTACAATGTTCGCACTCATAATATGCGGTATCACGTATCATATCCGCATTGCCATGGTGTTCCTCCGGCCATTTTATCTGTTTGAATTTGAGGGTCTGCGACACCCCGCAATGCGGACATGGCACGTAATACTGCTTACGTTCATTTGCGTCCATATAGGACTGCCAAATATTGCCACTTTCAATCGTAGGAGTTGACACTCTTACAATCTTCTTATCAACGAATGTCTTGGTACGTTCCTCAGCCAGCTTAATTGGATTCGCTTCCTTACCAGAGAAAGCTGGATACTTATCAATTTCATCGAAGAATAAGTACTTAATTGACCGACTTGATAAGCTGCTTGGTGAGTTCGCCCCAACAAGCACCATGTAGTTCCCATTAACGAAGTCTAACTCCAGCAACTTACTGCCCTCGTCATACATATCGGCAAGCGGCTCTACACTCCTAATCATTGGCTGCACACGTTTATCGCTAGCGAATTTCGCGATTGTATCTGTAGGGTAAACCATCATAACTGGTGATGCAGTTTGGTGTAACGCATATCCAATCATATTAAGCTCAGCTTCCGTCTTACCAATCTGCGCTCCGAAACATAACGAGATGCTTTCAATGAGAGGGTCTGTGAATTTGTCCATAGGCTCCTTGAGATATGGTGTCCGTGCGGTACGCCAGCGCCCAGGTTCGGCAGATATATTAGTCAGTACCCTGTACTTATCTGCCCATTCTGAAACGGTGTATCTTTCAGGTGGCTTGAATGCCTCTAATTCCTCAGGGAACCAGTCAACCTTTTGACTTACCTTTTCCCGTGGCTTTGACTTTCGGCGTGTACTCGCCTTCGCGTGCGTAGCTTTCGAGGTATTCTTCGACAAGGCCATTCACCACCTTTTCTACACGAGCACGTTCTTCAGGATCCGTGAACTCACTTCCGATACGCTTACCTAATTTTGTAAACGATGTCTTCATCTCCAATACTCGGTTAGCCCATGCCTGTGCCACATCGGCACGAGGGACATATTCGCCATTAAGCACATCTAGCATTTTCTTTTCACGCGCGGCCTTTGCTTCTTTATAATCTGCTTCGGCTTCTAACTTACGAGTTGATGCGGATTTGCTTTTAGCGTTATCGCCTTTTGCCTGCCCTAAATATACGAGGACTTCCCGGAGATTCCACCAACCTACAGAGGCTTTAGGCATCCCTGCTTTATGATGTCGAGAAATAATTTCCGGAGTGACCCGCAAGAGGTCACATAGTTGAGTGCTGGATACGAGCAGATTGCCTGCAGCATCAAATTTCACTCTCGGTTTTGTGTCCGCCATAGGTGTACTCCTTTCTAAATTCGTCTTTCTACATTCAACAGGAAAATTTTTCTCACAGAGAGAAGACCATCGCGCGGGGGCGACCAGCGGTCATTTTTCGCCCGCGGAGTACCTTTTCCAAATTTTCATTTTCTCAATTAGGAATTATCATTGATACTCAATAAGAAAAAGGGTAGACCTCAACTAAGTAAGGTCTACCCCGGGGCAGTGCAGCAGGCAGACATATTGTGCGGGCCAGACACTGCCTGCTATCTACTACATTTACATTATATTAAATTAAGAGTGTGCCATTCTATGCCATCTTTTCAAATTCAGCTATTGCTTTCTTGTGAAGTCTGTGAACTTGTCGCCACGAATACCCTAGTTCGACAGCTATCTGCTCCCATGGCAATGCATTAATGTATCTGAGATTCAGTACATCCCTGTATTGTCCGTCAGTTATTTGGTTAATGACTTGCTTGACCTTGTTTCGAGAATCGATCAATTCATCCCATTCTCTGTTCAGCTCCTCCCTACATTCTTGTAAATGCTTACTGATTCGTGGCATAGCATCTCCCGATTCACATATCTGTATAGCTTCTGAATGTAAATCTCGGTTAATCGCACTTAGCTGAATCTCTAACGCACGCATTCGCTGCTCAGTATGGCGGACAGCTTGTAATTCTTCTTTAGCCATCATATGCGATAGCCCCCATATTTACTGATAATCATCTGTGCTCGTAGCAATCCGTCAATGTATCCACTTTCACGAATTCTATCATCTAGCATATGTGATCTCAGTTGTCTATTACGGGCTTGTATGATGGCAAGTCTTAAATCTGACTGTATGGCACCTACAATCACATCTGACCTCCCTCTACGCTTTTGCATCCTTTACCTCCATACGTTCGACAATATCCTCTATGGCTTCTACCATATCTGCTTTGCATTGCTCGACAGCGGTAAACATCTCCTCACACATGGCGTACGCATCATCACTCAGGTCATCATCTAATCTCTCGGCAACATTATCCTTAAGATTATCTACAACCTTAACTATATCCATGACAAGATAATACGTGTCATCTAGATAGTGCCCTTTATTAATTAGTAGTCGCTCGACTTTTGTCATGCTCTTCCCTCTTTGCAATTTCCCGATTTAGATACCATCTGGCTTTTTTCAAATCCTTAATTGCATCGTCCTTATGCCCAGCTCGGGATACATACTTCACAACATTACCTAATCTATATCCTAGTTTCTTATCTTCGATGTAATCGATGACCTCGATATCGCCTTGCGTATAGTGGCTCGGATGATTGATATCATCATGTTGTTTAATTGTAGAATTAGGAGATTTAGCTGTTATAACTTTTCCCAAATACTTCAATCTTTCATCAGCTGCCAAACGTTTTAAGGTTTCATCAGCTGATAACTTAATAGGTGGTGGCGGGGGTCTATTAGGTCTCTCATACAATCTACCTGGGGTTAGCTCATATACTGTCTTGTGTTTTCGATTATCAATGATATCTATAACTTGAATAGTCGTGTAACACACTATTACTACGATAACTCCGATTAATCCTGCCATTATAAATTGATCCATATTAATCATCCTTTCTGTATTTATCGATTCTTGCTTTTAGGCTTTGCAGCACATATTCCTGTGCTCGGTCTTTTTGGGCTAGTGCATCCATCATATCCTCGTCGCGAGTTCCCTCACATATCAGATGATGGATAATTACCTTCTCCATTTGACCTTGGCGATGTAACCGCTTATTAGCTTGTTGGTATAACTCAAGACTCCAGTTTAACCCGAACCATATTACGTGATTCCCACCGTCCTGTAAGTTAAGCCCATATGCCGTACTAGCCGGATGCGCTAATAGAACATCAATCTCTCCAGCATTCCATGCTATCTCATCATCGGCACCTTTTAGTTCACAGACTCTTAATTTAGTCTTAGCTAATGCTGCTTTTAACCGTTCACAGTCATGCTTGAAGTTATAAAACACTAATGCAGGCTTTCCGTTTAACTGTTCTACAAGTTCCATAAAAGCCTCAATCTTACAGCCATGTATCTCGTGAACGTTCCTATCGCCATCATATACGGCGCCATTCGCTAACTGTTGTAGCTTTGTAGATAATGCCGCTGCACTCAAAGCTGTGATGTCTTCGCCAGCTTCAATCAACTCTAATACAGATGTGCGTTCCATATCTTCGTAGGCTTTTTTGGCTTTCGCATCTAACTGCGCATATTTAATATCGTTGATTACTGGAGGTAATTCCAAATAGTCATCAGCTTTCATGGATATGCATAACCCAGATATTGCCGTCATGATACTGTCATTTGAATCGGATTTAGGTTTATAAGAATACACCATTTCGCGTGACCTCTGATCAGGCTCGAAATAGTAATCTCTAAATCCTGTATACGTTTTCCCTAATGACTCACCGCGGTCTAATAAATACACTTGGGCCCATAGATCGATTAATCCGTTAGGGGCTGGCGTACCTGTTAACAATACCATTCGCTTGATGTGGTTATGCATATAGGCTAATGATTTAAAGCGCTTAGCTGTGTGGCTCTTAAAAGAACTAGATTCATCCACAACTACCATATCAAATGGCCATGCATTCTTATAGTAATCAACTAACCACGTTACATTCTCACGATTGATAATGTAGATATCAGCTGGTGTGTTTAAAGCCTTAATGCGCTTTTTCAGACTACCTAATACAGTAGATATTCTTAATACACCTACGCCGTCCCATTTTCGTGCTTCTCGTTGCCATGTAGCCTCCGCTACTTTTTTAGGCGCTATAATTAGCACTTTATGAATAGCGAATCGGGAGTATTTCAATTCGTATATGGCAGATAACGTGATAATCGTTTTCCCTAAACCCATATCTAGGAATAGCCCTATCTTATTTTGGTTAATAGTTCTATCAATACAATATTGCTGATACGCATGCGGGATAAACTGCATTACGCTTTCACCCCGAATTCTTCTGTGAATTGCTCCAAATAGCCAGCCACGGCATCTGCACCTTTTAATACAAATACTTTTTGATTTAGATTTTGTAATTCACGGGCTTGGACTCCCTGCAATCGCGAAAGTACGCCTTTGGATGTCTTCAATTCTACGAAATGAATAACACCATTCGGCCATATGACGATGCGATCAGGCACACCGACATTACCAGGGGATACAAACTTATACGCTTTACCTCCCGAACGTTTGACACCTGCAACTAATTTTCTCTCGATATCCTTTTCTAACATTTCTCACCTCTGAAATTTTTAAACGTTAACATGTTTACATACGCGTATATGAGGGTTCAAATTAAGGCTGTAAAGGGCGTATTTTTTCTTAAAACTCTTTGTTTTGATATTTACCAGTATATAATGTTAACAATGTTAACCAACCTATATGAATATAGATAAATACTGACTTTATGCGTTAACATAGTACGTTAACATTCTCCGAATTCGTTAACATTCTAATGTTAACAAAAATACTGAGAATGTTAACGCTTAATTGAGAATGTTAACGCTATAATTTCAGTTTTGACTCGTTGATTCTGAACCCTCTTTGATGCCCATATTCACCAAATCTCATCAACTGACTTCCACCCATTGTGTACGGGGAGTCCGCCAGTATCTGATTAATTTCCCTGGTCTCGATCTTCTTCATGCGACTTGGGTCGTTACCGAAACACTCCCACCATACCTCTGCCGCACAAATACGGTCACGATATACTAACTCTTGATCCTCGGCAGGTTTAGCATTCATGCTAAGATACGTCCTCCTGGCGCTCCGACTCATCACATTCCAATTTAAAGGCACTTTGATTAATAAAAACTCATTAATCAGTCCTGCTTTGGTATTTGATTCCATGTGCGCCTCTCTAGCCGCATCAGCCAGTTTTAGTACGTTCGGGTCATCCTCGATAATGAGGCTTTCCCCGCTTTTATACCGATACAAAGCCTCCGCCCATAACTGGTCTACTTCCCCCGGAAGATTAACGAATATGTTCTTTCGTGGAGTCGTCATTTCAAGATCAATAGGCCAAAATCGGCGATTGCCTGTGATATCTTTTAGGAATTCATATTGATTCGTACTACCAAAGAATACACACTGCCGTGGATACTCTTGCGTACGTCGGCCATATGCTTGACGAAATACATCTACTTGACGACTTAGGAATTGCTTGGATGCATTTTCTTCAGCCCTCGAATACCCCGCCATTTCACCAGCTTCTATAATCCATTTACCTTGAATACCTTCTGCCGCTTCCTTACCTTCAAAGGTATTTAAGCCGTCAGCATACCACTTCTTGCCCATCGTTCGGATAAGAGTACTTTTACCAATACCCTGACCTCCGATAAGAATTGGCATCGTATCATACTTGCATCCAGGCTCGAACGCTCGCGCTACTGCCGCCGTAAATGACTTTCTAGCGGCTGCACGGGTATATACATTATCCTCAGCCCCTAAGTAGTCGATGAATATGGTATCTAGTCGGGCAATGCCATCCCATGATAACCCGTTAAGGTAATCTAGTACTTCATTAAATCCATTTTGTTCAGCGCACATAATGAGGGCATCCATGATTTTATCTTTGCCGGTGATATCATATTTATTTTCTAGGTACCACCGTAAGCCCGCATCATCTGCGTCTGTCCATATGCGAAGTCCTGGTGTTGGGTTCCATGGTAGGGCCCCTTTTGCCACGTATCTCGAACCAAATCTATCATAGGCAAGTCTACCGACAAGCGCCGGATCATGGTGCATGATTTTAAGCATGTTATCTAGTGTGTTCTTAGGTCGACCATTCTCGTCGTACTTTAAAGTCGAACTTTTCATCCAGTCGACGTTCGTTAACGCATTAGGGTCGAGGTCGGATGTCTCAGCGTGAGCCGATACGTCCGTGATAATATCAGCAAATACATTTGATGCCGATTCTCGGGCACGGGCCATGTTAAGTTCATTAACGACTACCGTATCTTGCATAGCTAGTTTAGCCATAGCCATGTAAGATGGCAGCTTATGCCCAGGTGTCCCATCCTTAGCAGTCTCGTCTAAGCTGTGGAACTTATGCAGCCGGATAAGGTCAAAGGCATTAACCAATTGACCACTACACGGGTCAGTATTATGGTGACTGAACAGAAATGTATCGTCATCATATATAACTGCCCCGGCTACCGTTGATCCAGTAACGAACGTTAAGCGGTCCTCGCTGCCGTCAACATCGACATATGCATGAGGTATGAATTTATCAATCGCCTCACGGATACCATATATCCGACAAAATGCACCTACGATACCTGGTTTTTCTCTCGGATCAGCTTGCTTTGCAAGTAGCTGCTTTTCATGCTGCGATGCTTCCTTACCTGGTACTTGTGGCCAAGAACGCACATCTCGCCAATCAGTGTATTGGCCGAGCATACCGTCAGCAGATAAGAATGCCTTATCGCCTACATAATATACATATTGCGCATCATTCGGGCATGATGGCCAATACATAAGCCGAGAAGCTTCGAACGTAGTTCCATCCATCATACCAATGCCGATGAGCTCTGCCAGCTTACGAGCAATAGGCTCATACTCATCAGGTGTCATCGTTCTATCAGTAGGGACGATAACACGTAACCGTGGACGATGCACCGTATGAGAACGGGTTGAATAGATGATATAAGCCATGCCTAGGCTGTCAATCGTGCGAGCGACGTTCTCGGTTTCCCCAGGCGATATGGCATCCATATCAAGAGTAATCAGATCACGCCCAGACACGTTAATAGCTTTACGTTGTAGACCGTTTAAAGTACCACCAACAAAGCCACCTATGTCCTTTAACTTGCTTTTCTCAGATTTTGGCAATCTGTGGTATTCGTCCACGGTTTCTGTTGTACGAACGGGGATTTTGAGGCGTTCACAAAACTCGGACCACAACATCTCCGTACGGGTCCATTGCTTTGATGTGCGACTCGCACCGATACTGATGGTAATCAGTTTATCGTTTTGCAAGTGTATCCCCTCCTAATCTTTCATGTAATATTCGTTAGTAAATCCTGCGGATGATAATAGCAGCCCGTCTGCCCAAGGTATGGCGATTGAGAATATAGCATTAACATCATCCAATGTAGATTCTGCATTCTCCTTGTTGACTTCAAGTACAGCTTCATCGTGAATGTGCATAATAATTTGATATCCTACATCCGCCAATCGACGCAGAGTCAAAGCTAAGCAATCACGAGCGACTGCTTGTGTGATGTTTTCGACTAATTTGCCTCCATAGGTACTTTCAGTAACCCATGCAGCGTTTACCTTAGTCTTAAAATGTACAGCATCCTTACCGAATGCATTCTGCTTAATGCTTGGGCTAGGATAAAATAGCTTACGTCCACTCGGTAACTCAATCGTCATATAACGGTAACCGTATATTGGATCAATTTCCAAACGGAACATAATGCCATGGTCAAGGCCTATAGGATTCCCGGTAGTAACGGTGTACATGGCCGCATTCTCAACGGCATACCACAAATCTCTTATTCTAGGAGATGCGTTGCGCCATAAATTTACGATTTCAGGTAATTCCTCCTCATGGAGTCCCATATCAAGAGCTCCCATGGCTTTTAATGCATTCACTCCGCCTTGATAGCCGAGTGCCAATTCAGCGACTTTGCCTTTTTGTCTAAGGTGTCCATTTTCGCCGTGTTTAACAACGGGAACACCAAACATAGATGATGCGGATGCACAGTATATGTCTCCGCCTTCAGCGAACACACGTTGCCGCCAATGCTCTCCCGATAACCAGGCGATAACACGAGCCTCAATGGCCGAGAAGTCGGCCACACATAATGTATTGCCCTCTTCAGCAATAATTGAGGTACGAATTAATTGAGATAGCGTATCCGATACGTCACCATATAGAAGTTCTAGCCCTTGACGGTTTTTGGTTTTAACGAGATGCCGAGCCGTGTCGAGGTTTTCGATGTAATTTCTTGGCAGGTTCTGCACCTGGATAAGACGACCCGCCCAGCGTCCGGTACGGTTGGCACCATAGAACTGCAATGTGCCCCTGAGACGAAAATCGGCGCCCATGGCACTATCAGTCATGGTGTATTTAGATACAGATGACTTAGCTAGCTTTTTACGAATCATGAGTACTTTTGCGGCAACGTCATCAGCATCCATCAGAGCATCAGCCACAGTGTCCTTAGTTAATTTATCAAGACTGACATTAGTATTATTGTTTAGCCAATCAAGTAATTGATTCCGGCTGTTAGGGTTGCTAAGTCCTGTAATTCGATAAGCCTCATTCATCAACATTTCTCGATTTTCCTCATCAATGTATAATGCACCCTCAACCAATTCATGGTCTATGCGCACCCCTCTACTATTGATTTGGATATCAAGATGCCAATCTTTCCACGTATCATCAGGTACAGGGAAAGAGGCTAATCTGTGATAACATTCCATCTCAGTCACAACGTCCTGGCGGTTGTACTCGATAAAAGCATTCCATTTATCCATATCGTGTCTAGGTAGATTACGTGCACGGCCCCCATTTCGTTTGGTAGGCTTACATGGTGTACAAAAGTACTTGATAAGTGCTTTCCCCGATGTGTCCTTTTTCTTATCCTGGGGTAGCCCCAGGGCCTTGCCTAGTAAGGCTAGGCCCATAGGGTATCCTAAGTAGGCACCGTGAATCATCGTGCACTGCCACTGATCCACAGATGTAAGTAAACCTGCACGATTTAGACACATAATTTCAAATTGTGCATTGTAAGCGTGCTTGATTACATCTGGGCTTAATAAATCACGAATTACACTGTCAGGAATTACTCCGCCCTGCGCTAGATCTACAACTTCAACAGGACCAAAGTCGTAGGAATACGCAAATAGTAATATGGCGAAATCAGGCGATTCAGTATATTTGTACACTCCGAATGAGATATCAGTCGATGAATATGTTTCTATATCAATACTTAGATGCCTCATATCAGGTACCTATTAGTAAGGTTGACCAGTTACAGGGTTAATCCCTACAGGAGCCTGTTGTACAGATTGCTGAGGTGTCGTAGCATATGCCGGTTGTACATAACCCTGTTGAGTTGCTTGTTGTTGCACAGGTTGACCTGCTGCTACTGGAGCACCGGTATACACATTAGCTGCGCTACCTTGAGGTGCACCAAATACAGAGGATGCTGCAACAGGCATGCTCCCCAACGCTTCACCGTCGCGTACTTTTTGAACAGGGCCCAAACCACATCCGATACCAGTGGATTGATTGGAGTAGAAGAAGAATCGAACGAGTACATTGACATACATGCCGGAGTATACTTGTGTAGGATTTGTAAGAGGGTTACCTTGAAGATCTACTACTTCAACTTTATAGCTAGCATCTTGCGCTGCTGTAAACACCCAATGGCCTTTACATTCAGGGCCAAATTCCTTACCGGATTGTGTATAGCCATCACCGTCATGAATTGGTACTTTTGGCTGTGCCGGAACACGTGCGCCGAATTTAGTACGAGCTGATTGGATAGCAGCTTCGATAGCATTCATGAGAGCTTGGTGTTGAGCTACATCAGTTTTAGGTAAAAGAATAGTAGCTGAATATCTAGGTTTAGCACCAGGCTGTGTGGAATTAGCCCAAGGTTCTAATAGGTGACAATAGGATACACGAACATTTTGCAATAATACTTCAGTTGGTTGCGGAACGAATGACATAATTAATTACCTCCATTATTATCATTAGATACATTAAATATTTGCGCCGCAGTAGGTTGATTGGTAATCCGAGGGCGCTTATCGGATTCCTCAACTAGGGTAGGCTTGCCTGCTTTCTTAACTATCATGTCGCCTACCATATCATTAAATTGGGTTTTACCGATGGTCTTTTCCATCTGAGCCAATGTTAATGTCTTACGTTCATACAGAATGCTTTCATCGATGCCAGCTTTAATTAAAGTATCAATAGCAGCATCAGTGTCTTGAAAAGCTCGACTACCACGACCCTCTACGGCTTTCCAGCCTGGGACTGTCACCCCATTAAGAGATTCGGTGAGTGCGTAGTCTTTCATATCTTCGAGCCAAGCAGCGACGTCTTTACCCCGACGAAGATATTCACCAAGTTCTGTCATCGAGATAAGTCGAGGATCATGATTAGAAACTAGCGCACTGTGCAATGAGTCATTTGCATCATATCGGGCTTTGCACTGTTGTTTCGCCCTGCAGAATCTGCACCAGTCACCGGGTTCAAATTTACCGTTACCAGACATAGCCTCATCTGCGCGGGGTTTGACAAAGGTATTACCCCAATCCAGTAGTTCTGCCGTAGGGATTTCCCATTCGCTGATATTATTAACACGGGGCTGCACGATAGTCATTTTGACCGTATTGAACATATAGAGTAAGCTATACGCATCAATCGCACCGAGGGCATATAACATCATTTGCGGATTGTGTTCCGCATCAACGACTACCCCTTTTCCGTGCTTATAATCAACGATGTGCAAAGTGTCCCCAGATAGGATGATACAGTCAGCCGTGCCGAATCCATCGGGTACATAGCGGCTAAAATCAACGCGTTTTTCAATGGCTACTACTGGAGTTGCCGTGCAAGCTAACATAACACCTTTGACATATTCGAGATAGGCTTCCGAAGTATCATCCATTTCTGGTTGCCACAGCTCATCCTTTTTGATTTTATTGAATTTACGAGTGTATGTGGATTTCGCCATGGCCGTGGTATACTTCTGTAGTTTTAACTCACACAGTTCATGCGCCAGGGTTCCTTCCTTTGCATATACAGATGTGCTATCAGGAAAGTTCTCCTCTAGAAGAGGGGCGGCTGTACAATGCAGCCACCGGTGCGACCCCGATGCGTTTAATAATGCATGTGATCGAGGTGCCATTAGATTCTTGCCCCCAATCCTCTAATTGCATTTACTAATTCAGGGTATCTGTCCTCAGGTACTTGACCTAAGTATTGAACGCCAAATTGTGTCATTAACTGTTGCAATTCTACAGCTTTCCCGGCATCAAGCAATGGTGCAAGAGCTGCTTGAATTTCAGGCAATGTATACTTCTTAACTTCCTGAGATACTGGAGCGGTAACAGTTGTTTGTACAGGCGCGGCAACAGTTTGTACAGGTGCACCAGCTGTCAACGTGGTCACTGGTGCGGTAACGGCTACTTGAGTAGGAGTAACTTGTACAGCCGTATTAGATGTTGCCATAGATACAGAGTCTGGTTGCATAGCTACTGTTGTAGTAGGCACCCCTTGAATTGTAGCTTGCGGTGCAAGATTAGATACATCCACGGAAGGTGTCGATACTGCAGATACTACTGTATCGACTATACCAGAGGATTTATCATCCATTTCTCTATCGTTATCTACAAAACTTTTAAATTGAGATAACACAGCTTTTAGCTGATTATATACATCTAGTACATTAACTCCTTGAACTTCAACTTTAATCATTGTTTAAATCCTCCTGAATATTAATAATTGATTGGTTGTAATATGATTCTTTTAATTCAAAGCCTAATGCCCTACGACCCATACGAAGTGCCATAACTGGAACCGTCCCGATACCGGCAAATGGATCAAGTACGATATCATTTGGATTACTCCACAATTCGATGCATCGAGCCACGGTATCTAGTTGTAACGGGCATATATGACGTTCGTCCTTATTGTCTCGAGCTGCTTTATAATTCAGAGTATGTGTTTGACGGATATCGGCCCATACAGGATTAGCATATCGGCGCCATACCTGATGGCTATACATAGGCTCCGTATTGTATTTTTGCTTTTTATCAAACAAATCTGGATCGGGCGCAGGTCGTTCAATTCCTTTGATGCCCTCAGGTTCCTCTTGACCGAAAAACTGGGTAAAACCTTCTGGATGCGCGATGGGCTCCGGATTGTCACCAGGTTTACGCAATGTCACGATGTAATCAGGCGCTCCCATACGACACATGGCAGAATCTTTTACAATTTGCTTATGTAAAAGCCCTAGAGCCTTTGTCCGAGTAGCCTCAATGAGAGGGTCTTTCCAAATCGTGACTCGGGAATGCATCACGAATCCAGCATCCTGAAAGGCTCGAATAATGTCACCAGGAAAGTCTTTCATTCCGATAACACCGTCCCTGGATTTCGTGAGTGGTAAATCCATACAATGGACCGATACTAATCGCCCAGGCATTATTACACGATGTAATTCAGTAATTAAATACTTGAAGTGCTGCCAAAACTCGCTATCAGTAGATGAGTTGCCCATATCCCTATCAGAATTAGAGTAAACATACAAGCTACTAAATGGAGGGCTAAATATAGAGTAATGAACGCTATCATCAGGTAGCCCTTTCAGCACTTCTACTGAGTCGCCATTATAGATTGCAAATCGGGACTCAATTAACTGATTTAGCACGTTCATGTTGTAGGTCCTCCTTTGCTTTCTTATTTAGCGCTTGCAGCATTGCGACTCCAGCAAGGGAGGCTATAGCTTTATTCATGCCTGCGTCAACAGCTAATTTAGTTAATTTGGCTGCTTTTAACTCATTGATGTGGATGACTCTTATGTTATGCCCCTTAGCATAAGCTAATTCCAAGTTGCACCCGGTTGAGTTCTCCCAGCCGTTGCACATTACGATTGCATCGCAGCCACTTAGAAGGTCAATGCACCAGTCTATGCCGGTATCATAATCGACCTTATTGTACAAATGCCCCAATATATGTATGGGTGATAGGAATATGTTATGTGTATCACTACCAAAAGGTTCTTTTATTGGAAATACGCCCATATCGTCCTGCAGCCACTTTAATACGGAGTCAGCATTCTTTTTGTTTTTAGCCAACCCTCCGAATGGATGGCTAACGTAAATTTTAGTCATATAACAGCCCTCATTTCTGCCCAGTTAGGTAATACCATCGGCACACACGGATTGTATTCCGTTGATTCCCGTCTAGTTTTAGATAATTCAGTACGAACAGCGTCACGGGTTAACGCAATCATAGCGTTTCTCATTCTTATAGCATCTGCTTCCTTACGTTCGATGTTTGCTTTAACCGCGCCCTCCTTTTCGGAGATTACGATATATGCGTTCACCTCATGCTTCTGGCCAAATCGCCAGCATCGACGAAGCGCTTGATAATACTGCTCGTAGCTATCAGATAGCCCAACAAATATCATATTGTGGCAGTTTTGCCAGTTCATTCCGAATCCAGCGATACTTGGTTTTGTCACCAAGCATTTTAGGAATCCAGAACCAAAACCTAACATCATGCCTTGCTTTCGAGTTGCCTTATCACTACCTTTAACATCCTCTGCTAGATCAATCATTTCTTTCAGAGTAGTCGATTCATCATTAAGGTCGCACCACACTAGCCATTGCTCATTAGATGCATTGACTAAATCAGCTGCTGCTCTACATCTTGATTCAAGAGATGCTTTGCGGGCTCTACGGCGTTCCAGTAATGATAAAGTAGGGACATCTTCACCTGTTTTATCAACGACAATTTCATGCACATGTAACTCAGGTAACTCATATCCATCATCGTCGTATCCCAGGAATGCTGGGTTATTTAGCACAACCGCCCATGATGCCATCCACTCCCAAAAGGTATTTTCTGCATGGCCTTTTAATCGCCATTTAGCGGTATCACTACCATCGTGCGTGAAATACATAGATAGCATCTCATTACGGCTCATAATACCGAGGAACTCCGCATGATTGCCAAGCTCCATATAATCATTTGGAGCAGGTGTTGCTGTACATGCCAACCGATATGGTGTATTACTGAATCGATTAATCAAATCCGTACGTACTTTACCAGTGAATGATTTTAGGATACTTGATTCATCCAACACGACACCTATTAGATTGTCGGTGTTAAAGCGTCCTAGTTTCTCGTAATTTGTAATATTAACGCCTGGCACAATATCATCATCAGATTCGCATATAGTCACAGGAATATCGAAACGTTCACCCTCGGACTGTGTTTGAGCGGCCACAGCTAGCGGTGCTAATATGAGTACTGATCCACCCGTGTGTAGATAAATCTCATACGCCCAGGACAATTGCATTAAAGTTTTACCTAGACCGCAATCTGCAAATATGGCAGCTTTACCTTTTGCCAAGGCCCATTTAACAATATCTCGTTGAAAGTCAAATAGGTGTTTGTTTAGCATATTCGCATCAATAACAAATCCATGAGATTCTGACATTTTAGACTTTGAGTTGATGAAAGCGTTATAATTCATCGACAGACGCCTTTACAGATTCATACTCAGTAAGTAATGCCGAGAATTCTGGATTATCTTTTGCAAGTAATCGATACATAGTCAAGCGCTCAGCGTTCTTAGCCTTTTGTTCGAGTTTCTTTTCTATGTCCTCCAACTTAGATCGATTGCTTTCGCGTTTATCACATTTAGAAGTATCGATAACTGCAATAACCTGTTTGACTACATTCCCTTTGAAACCTTGCATCCGAACAGTATCAAGGTCCTTTGCTTTTTTCAAAACACGAGCAACGCCTAGTCCATTTCTTGATTTAACAACAACCCAATCACCAACACCAATGTTATCGATTGGAACGTTTGTATCGGATTCGTAATATCTAAACCAAAATTCATCTGGACTATGTACAGGTGTATTATTTTGCCAGTAATAATCACTGGTATCGTAAGTAACTAATAAGAATTCCATAAGGTGTCCTTTCTGTGATATAATCAACGTAGAATATTATTTTTCTAATTTGAGCTTGTTGATGTTGCCGCATCATCAGGCTCATTTTTTATGCCCAAAACCTCACATTCATCAGGAATGCAATAATCTCGTTTTGGACAGGTACTACAATTTCGCAATTTAATCACCTCCTTATATGCATTTAGTTGTAATATGGATTGCGACAGTATTCGCCGCATTTTCTTACTTGCGGAATGTACTCGACATCTTCGCGGTCTTCAGCATCAACTTCATCCATATCCTTTTTGTAACCATACATGGATATGGCCAAACCGATGAGAGCCTGCACACAGAACTGTACATATCCTATTTGGTCAAGCTCTAAGGCCCCCATAGAGCCTGCTACCAAAAACGTACCAATTAACATATAGCCCATTAATACTCGTCCTCCTCTTCAATTCTTTCGGCCGTAATACCATCTGTAGTGACGATAATACGGATTTCAGATTCATCGTAATCACACATAAAATTTTGCAGCTCATATGCCGCATCCATGATATTGCTATCGATGTGATTTAAAATTTGATCTGATTCGATTGCTTTTAGATGTGCGGCCATTGCTGTATAGTTTGCTGGAATAGCTTTCATAATTTCATTTCTCCTATAACATCAACATTGATAAAATAGATGCTACTGCTGCTGCAGCTAAGCTTAAATGCATTCCTACATCAATACATGTCATGATTATCCTCCTAATGAATTCCAGCGGATTTAAACTCTGCATCAACTACTTTCACATTCCAGCCTAGCGAATGGACAAGGAATGTCCTAAACCCCTCTTTATCGATGACAAAGCTACGGGATTTCTTACCAGGCGACTGCCAGGAATATGCGAACGGGAATCGGTCTCTTGCGATGCCCTCTCGAGTTGCCGTTAGGCTAACACCAAGTACAGCCGACATTTGGGCGACCGAAATCACTTTTTTAATCATTAATCTGCCTCCGTAACGGTTAAACCGTAATCCACTATAAAAAAATAATGTCGTCATACGCCACGTTGAACACTTCTTGTATCTTTTTGATGTGTAACACGTCGGGGAAAGAACGTTTTCTTTCCCAATTTCCCCACGTATCAACAGATACGCCAATCTGCTCTGCAGCTGTTACTTGCGACCAGTTCTTGGACGCTCGTAACATCTTCAATGTGTATTTCATAGGCAACCTCCTTTCTTTTTCAAATCCTGTTTACAGTTATCATCTTACTACGGACAAACCGTAATGTCCATAAATTAAACATAAATTATCGTAAAATTTCCGTAAAATGTTGATTTTTTTACGGAAACAACGTAATATATAGTTATAAAAATGCTGGTTTACATAGAAAGGTTTAGAAGATGAGCGATTTAGGTAACAAAGCCGTTATGGCTGAAAATATCCAACGATTAATGGATAGCCGAGGCATAGATCGTAATAAAATCTGCGCTGACTTGGGCTTTAAATACACGACCTTTACAGATTGGGTTAAAGGTAACACCTACCCTAGAATTGATAAAATAGAGATGATGGCGAATTATTTTGGGGTTCCTAAATCTCAATTAATAGAAAAATATGTTGACGATGGATATTATTCAGATGCGGAAGCAGCAGAATTTGCGGAGTACCTACGTACACGTCCAGGTGCACGCATGCTCTTTTCTGCAGCAAAAGATATTACTAAAGAGGAGATGGAAGAAACAGTCAAGTATATAGAGTTCTTAAAATCTAAACATAAGTAATACACACAAGGGAGAGTGGTAGTATTGGTTATTAACCTTATCTATTGTGACTTACCGAATGCTAAGGCTGTTTCAGAGGAATCAGAAGATGTAGACACTCATAATATCTACATTAATAAAAATCTTCCCCATGAACGCATAAGGGAAGAAATAAAGCATGAGTTAAGCCATATTATTCGTGATGACTTTTATGTGGATCATCACGTTAATTTAGTCGAACGTATGGTTAGAATGTCCCAAATTGATGATGGCGACCTTGACGGAATCGACTTTTATCATCACATTATTTAACTTCGGGAGGTTATTATAATGACTATTAAACGTATTTTGATTGTATTAATTAGCATAATAGTTATCTGTGGCATCGCGTTATTCGCCCTATGGCCAAAGCCATCCATCGAGTTCAAGGAAGAATCAGTTCTTGGCCACACCGTAACGAGCGTGGTTCTTGAGGACTGGACACTCACATCTGCTAAGGGCGGAGAGAACTCCACCCTTACCTTCCCTAACGGGAAGTCCGTACAGGCGCACTGGCAACTCGTACAGACCGTACCGCCTGCGCACCGATTCGATATATTCCCTGAATCGTTCTTCTACCACACCATATACGTGGCACCGGTTCAGCCGGAACTCGTTGATTACATCAATGCTAATAAGCCTACGGTAACTTACTACCTCAACGGAGAGGCTAAACAGATTCAATTTAAATAAACGTAAAGCCCCTATCAGATACTACTCAGATAGGGGCTTAGTTATAGGAGGATTTATTATGGCCATGAAACGTGCCAACGGAACAGGATCCGTTTATAAAATGAAGCATAAGCCGTTACGCAAGCCATACCGCGCCGTCGTAACTACTGGCTACGATGAGAATGGTAAGTGTAAGCGCAAGACAATAGGCTACTATGCTAAATCAAAAGAAGCCTGGGACGCTTTATCAGAGTACGGAATTTACCCTGAAAAGTTTGAAACAAAAAAGGTATTATTCAGTGAATGCTGGCGGTGGATGATTGCCGATAAGGAACGTAAAGGAATTGATACGAAAAAAGGGGGCTATTCGACCGCACAAGCGAAGCTAACATCGATTTGGAATAAACCTATACAAGAGCTTAAACTCGTCCATCTGCAAGCGATAATCGACGAAAATAGCCATTTAAGTCGGTCGTCTATTGGCCTGATTGTCAAAGGTCTGAACGGTGCCTTCGAATCAGCTATCAAGAATGACGTGATTATCAAGAACTATGCATCGCTCCTTGAATTGAAACCAGCAGAGAAGTCAACCATCCATAAGCCTTTTACCGAAGAAGAGATTCAATCCATATGGCAACACTCGGATGTCAAAGTAGCCAAACTCCTATTAATGTATATCTACTCCGGTATGCGCCCTATTGAACTACTATCCTTAAAGATGGAAAACGTCCACCTGGATGAACGATATGTCATAGGCGGTGTTAAAACGAAAGCCGGCAAGGACAGAATCATACCTATTGCAGATTGTGTTATGCCTTTTTACCGCGAAATTCACGCCCAGGCGGTCGCTTCTAAATCTGGTACACTTATCCCTCCTGGGTACACCTCAAAGTACCTAGGAAAGCCAATAAAACGATTTTGCAAGGAAGTCGGAATATCTGACCACCTCCCGCATGACACACGCCATACGTTTATCACATTGGCCAGTAACTATGGAATAGATCGTTACATCCTAAAGTCCATCGTTGGCCATACGCAAAGCAAAGATATCACTGCTGATGTGTATACGCATAAGACGATTGAACAATACATCGAGGAAGTAAATAAAATACCCGCATCATTTGGCTAAAAAGTTGTGCAACGGTTGAGCAACGCACACGAATTTTAGCAAATTTTAAAAGAAAAAGCACAGTACCTATGCGCATAAGTACTGTGCTTTCTGTATTTGTGAAACCGTATGTCTTATTTGGAGTACAATTCGACGATAAGTGTTTCGTTAACTTCGATAGGAAGTTCT